>Ga0247821_10000001_pt1 | contig 272147 bp, 235 predicted proteins | sample 13C_Glycerol_Day_FD_192481 | JGI IMG/M metagenome (GOLD analysis project Ga0247821, IMG submission 192481) | Soil microbial communities from agricultural site in Penn Yan, New York, United States - 13C_Glycerol_Day14 | ecosystem: Environmental > Terrestrial > Soil > Agricultural land | place... | reverse complement strand
CTAGGCGCATGGCGCATGGCCCTGAATACACAAATGCCCAAGATCACCGCTAACCCTGTGGGATCGGGCTTGCCCGCGAAGAGGCCGGTGCTGTCGCCACAGCAGCAATGGTTGAAATAGATATCTCAATGTCGCCCACAACCAAGCGCACCGGGCCACCTCTCGGTCTACTGGCAGCCACAACAACGATGACGCGGCGCGACCGCGGCACTCTCATCCAGGCTGCCAATGGAAACCGGAGCGTATCGGTATGTCCACACCCCATGAGGTCTCCCCCGCCACTTTGCGCCGAGTAATCGCCGCATCGGCCGTCGGCAATTTCGTCGAGTGGTTCGACTTCGCCGTCTATGGCTTTCTCGCCACCCTCATCGCCAGCCAGTTCTTCGACAGCTCCGACCCCAGCGCCGGCCTACTCAAGACCTTTGCCGTGTTCGCCGTGGCATTTGCCCTGCGGCCATTAGGCGGCATCGTGTTCGGCGCACTGGGTGACCGACTAGGCCGCAAGCGCGTATTGTCGATGACCATTTTGCTGATGGCAGGCTCCACCACGCTGATCGGCCTGTTACCCACCTACGCCAGCATTGGCCTGGCGGCGCCGATCTTGCTGACCCTGGCGCGCTGCCTGCAGGGCTTCTCCGCTGGCGGTGAATACGCCGGTGCCTGCGCCTACCTGATGGAGCACGCACCCAACGACAAACGCGCCTTCTATGGCAGCTTCGTGCCAGTCTCGACCTTCTCTGCATTTGCTTGCGCCGCCGTGATCGCCTACTCCCTGGAAGCCAGCCTGAGCGCAGAAGCGATGAATGCCTGGGGTTGGCGTGTGCCGTTTCTGGTCGCAGCGCCGCTGGGCCTGGTCGGCCTCTACCTGCGCTGGCGCATGGAAGAAACCCCAGCCTTTCGCGCGGCCATGGCCGAGGGCAAGGAGCACGCCCATTCGCCACTCAAACAGACGCTGCGCAATCATGGCCGGGCCATTCGCAACCTCGGCGCGTTCATTTCGCTGACGGCGTTGTCGTTCTACATGTTCACCACCTACTTCGCCACCTACCTGCAGATGGTTGGCAACCTGACTCGCGCCCAGTCGCTGCTGGTGTCCACCGTCGCGTTGCTGTTCGCCGCAGCCGGGTGCCCGTTGGCCGGGGCCTTCTCCGACCGCGTGGGGCGGCGCAAGACCATCGGCTTTACCTGCCTGTGGGTAATGATTGCGGTGTTCCCGGCCTACTGGCTGGCCAGTTCCGGGTCGATGACCGGGGCGTTGCTTGGGGTGATTCTGCTGGCCATCGGCGCGCTGATGAGTGGCGTGGTGACCGCCGCACTGCTGTCGGAGAGTTTCCCGACGCGCACGCGCTATACCGCCTCGGCGATCACCTACAACGTGGCCTACACCTTGTTCGGCGGGACCGCACCCCTGGTGGCAACCTGGCTGATCGGCCAGACCGGCAGCAGCCTGGCGCCAGCCTTCTACTTGGTGGTGATTGCCCTGATTGCGTTGCTAGGCGGGTTGGCATTGCCGGAAACATCACGCATCTCGTTGCATGATGAAGTGCCGTGCGCACAGCCCAGCCCTGCGCTGTAGTTGCAAAATGCTTTGGCCTCATCGCAGGACAAGTAGCAGCGACGTGTCCCGCGATGAGGCCAGATCAAACAGCACAAACAGACAGTCTTACTCTTCGCGTCGATGCACCCACTGATACAGCGCTGGCAACACCAGCAGGGTCAACGCGGTGGACGACAGGATCCCGCCGATCACCACGGTCGCCAGCGGTCGCTGCACTTCGGCACCCGTGCCGGTCGCCAAGGCCATCGGAATGAACCCCAACGACGCCACCAGCGCGGTCATCAAGACTGGCCGCAAGCGGGTCAGCGCGCCCTCTTCGATGGCCACGCGCAGGGGTCGGCCTTCCTCGCGCAGGCTGCGGATGAAGGCAATCATCACCAGGCCATTGAGCACTGCCACCCCAGACAGGGCGATAAAACCCACCCCAGCCGAGATCGACAGCGGGATATCCCTAAGCCACAGCGCCAACACCCCACCAGTCAAGGCAAACGGAATCCCGGTGAACACGATCAGGCCGTCCTTGAGGTTGCTGAACATCATCAGCAGCAGTGCCATCACCAGCAGCAGCGCCACCGGTACCACCACTTGCAACCGCTCGGCAGCCGACTGCAGCTGCTCGAACTGCCCGGCCCAGCGGGTCCAGTAGCCGGGCGGGATCTGCACCTTGTCGATCAGGGTCTGCTGGGCTTGCTCGACGAACGAGCCCAGGTCACGCCCACGCACGTTGGCGCTGACCACCACCACCCGCTTGCCGTCTTCGCGGCTGATCTGGTTCGGTCCCAGTTCCAGGTTCAGGCTCGCCACCTGCGACAGTGCAATGAAGCCAATCTGCCCCGCCGCAGCGTTCGCCGGCACTGGAATGAGCAGGTCCTGCAGGCCATCGACATCGGTGCGCAATGTTTCCGATAAGCGCACCACCATGTCGAAACGGCGGTCGCCTTCATACAACGTGCCGGCCGTGCGCCCACCCACGGCGATGGCGATGGCGTCCTGCACATCGCCGACGTTCAAGCCATAACGTGCGGCCTTGTCGCGCTCGATAGCGATGGTCAGCACCGGCAGGCCGGTGGTCTGCTCGGTCTTCACTTCCGATGCGCCGGGCACCTGTTGCAGGGTCGCGGCGATCTGCGCGGCGGTGCGGTTGAGGGTGTCCATGTCGTCGCCGTAGACCTTGACCGCGACATCGCTGCGCACCCCGGAGATCAGCTCGTTGAAGCGCAGCTGGATGGGCTGGGACAGCTCGTAGTTACTCCCCGGGATACCGGCAGCGGCGCGTTGTACCTGGGCGATCAGTTCATCTCGCGGCTTGCCAGGGTCGGCCCACTGCTCACGCGGCTTGAGCATCACATAGGCATCGGAGATGTTCGGCGGCATCGGGTCGGAGGCAATTTCGGCGGTACCGGTACGGGCGAACACGCGCTCAACCTCCGGCACCTGCTGGATGATGGCTTGTTCCAGACGCTGCTGCATCTGCACTGACTCGCTCAAGCTGGTCCCCGGCACGCGCAGGGCTTGCAGGGCGAAGTCGCCCTCGCTAAGGCTGGGGATGAACTCGCTGCCCATGCGGCCAGCCATCACCCCCGACAGCAGCACCAAGGTCGCAGCGCCAGCAAACGCCAGGTTGCGATGGCCCAGTACCCAACTCAGCACCGGGGCATAGCGCAAGCGCGCAGTGCGCATCAGCACGCCCTCTTCTTCCTTGACCTTGCCGGTGACGAACAGCGCGATGGCCGCCGGCACGAAGGTCACCGAGAGGATCATCGCCCCGAGCAGCGCCAATACCACGGTGAACGCCATGGGGTGGAACATCTTGCCCTCGACCCCGGTCAGGGCAAAGATCGGCAGGTACACCACCATGATGATCAACTGGCCGAAGATCAGCGGCCGACGCGCCTCGCGGGCGGCGGCGAACACTTCATGGAAGCGCTCGCTGCGGCTCAGCATGCGGCCATGGCGCTGCTGGGCATGGGCCAGGCGGCGAATGGCGTTCTCGACGATCACCACCGCGCCATCGACGATGATGCCGAAGTCCAGCGCGCCCAGGCTCATCAGGTTGGCACTGACCTTGTTGCTGAACATGCCGGTGAAGGTGAACAGCATCGACAGCGGGATGACCATGGCGGTGATCAGCGCGGCGCGGATGTTGCCCAGGAACAGGAACAGCACGGCGATCACCAGGATCGCGCCTTCGACCAGGTTCTTCTTGACCGTGGCAATCGCCTTCTCGACCAGGTTGGTGCGGTCATAGACCGTCACTGCGACCACGCCCTTGGGCAGGCTACGGTTGATCTCGACCAGCTTGGCTGCCACGGCCTGGGACACCGCCCGGCTGTTTTCGCCGATCAGCATGAACACCGTGCCCAGCACCACTTCGCGGCCATTCTCGGTAGCCGCGCCTGAGCGCAGCTCCTGGCCCAAGCCGACTTCGGCGACGTGACTGACCCGGATGGGCGCGCCATCGGCGCTGGAGATCACCACATTGGCAATGTCCTCGGCCGAGGCCACTTGCCCCGGCGCACGAATCAGCAGTTGCTCGCCGTTGCGCTCGATGTAGCCTGCGCCGACGTTGGCATTGTTGCGCTCCAGGGCGCCGATCAGGTCATTGAGGGTCAGCTTGTAGGTGGCCAGGCGCTTGAGGTCCGGGGCAATCAGGTACTGCTTGGCATGCCCGCCAATGCTGTTGACCTCGGCCACCCCTGGCACGTTGCGCAGTTGCGGCTTGATGATCCAGTCCTGGATCACCCGCAGGTCGGTGGCGCTGTACGGCGTACCGTCGTCCTTGAGCGCGCCCTCCTGGGCCTCGACCGTCCACAGGAAGATCTCACCTAAGCCGGTGGAGATTGGCCCCATGGCTGCCTCGATGCCCTCGGGCAACTGTGCGCGAGCCACTTGCAGGCGCTCGTTGACCAATTGCCGGGCGAAGAAGATATCGGTGTTGTCAGCGAAAATCACCGTCACCTGCGACAGGCCCGAGCGCGACAGCGAACGGGTCTGCTTGAGCCCAGGCAAGCCGGCCATGGCCGTCTCGATGGCAAAGGTGATGCGCTGCTCGGTTTCCAGCGGCGAATAACCGGGGGCAGCGGTATTGATCTGCACCTGGACGTTGGTGATATCGGGTACTGCGTCGATCGGCAGCTTCTGGTAGCTGTGGATGCCCACCGCCGCCATCAGCAGCACAGCGAGCATCACCACCAAGCGCTGCTCGATGGCGAATTGGATGATGCGTTCAAACATGCTGGCGTCCCCGAATCAATGGCTGTGCTCGGCCGAACCCTTGCCGAGTTCGGACTTCAGAACGAAGCTGCCAGCGGCGGCCACTTGGGTCCCTGCGCTCAGCCCCTCGGTGATTTCCACCTGGCCGGCGTCACGTCGGCCGGTCTTCACCGGGCGGGCCTCGAAGCCTTCTTCAGTGCGGGCAAACACCACGGTTTGCTCCTCCCAGGTTTGCAGAGCGCTGTCCGGAACCACCACGGGTGCGTCGAAGCGCTCGACGTTGACCGCGATGTTGACGAACAACCCTGGGCGCCAGGCGCCATTGGGATTGGCCAGGGTGGCGCGGACAGTGGCGGCGCGGTTCTGCTCGCCGAGCAGGCTGCCCACGTAATTGACCGTGCCTTCGACCTGGGCGCCCAGGTCGGGCGCGCTGACCGTGACCGTACGGCCGCTGACGACCTTGTCCAGATCACGCGGCGCCACGGCAAAGGTGGCCCAGACGCGGCTCAGGTCAGACAGGGTGAAGGCATTGCTGGTCTCGTCGACCACCTCGCCCATGGTCAGGTGCTTTTCCACCACCATGGCATCGAAAGGTGCGCGCAGTTCGTAGCGATTACCGGCGCCGGCCGGGGCCACTGCGGCGACTTTCTGCCGGGCATTGGCCAGGGCAATCTGCGCCTCTTGCAGCGCTTGACGCGCTTGCAGGTAGTCCTGCTCGGCGCTGATGCGTTCCTGCCACAGCTGCTGCTCACGCTTGAAGGTCAGCTGCGCCAGCTCCAGTCGGCGCTGTGCGGCCTGCTGTTCGCTACGTAGCTCGGAAATCTGCTGGCTGGCGATCACCGCCAAGACCTGGCCACGCTTGACTGCCTGGCCCAGATTGGCATGCACCGACTGCACCACCCCCGCCACCCTGGGTACCACGTGGGCAGTACGATCTTCATCGAAGCGAATCTCTCCGGGGAAGCTGATCGCCGTGCCCAGCGCGCGTGGGCCAGCGTCAACCAATTGCACGCCGGCTGCGCTGATCTGCGCCGCGCTGAGGTGCAACGTGCCCTCCTCTTCATGCCCTTTGCCGCCTTCCTCGCCGTGGGCATGGCCCGCCTCTTCCTCGTGGCCATGGCCCTGCTGGCCATGCTCATCGTGGCCAGCCTGGCTGCTGGCTGCCGGGCTGAGGTTCCCGGTCCAGGCCAGGCCGCCGATGCCGAGCACAGCGACGGTGGCGACCAGGATGGCGATCTTGCGTGTATTGTCCATTGTCACTCCCAAGGCATTGATTCAATCGTTCAGGGCTGTGCCGATCCGCCAAGCGCATCGAGGTCGCCATAGATGCGCTCGACCTGGGCCCGCGCATCGGTCGCCGCCGCCAGCGCATCCAGGTACAACCCGCGCGCTTCGATCAGCGTGCGCTGGGCATCGAGCACATCGAGGAAGGCGAACTTGCCCATCTCAAAGCCACGGGTCGCGGTGTCTACCGCTTGTTGGGCCGAGGGCAGGATGGTGCGGTCGTAGGCCTGCACTTCGTGCATGGCGGTGGCCCACTGGCTCAGCGCATTGCGCGTGTCGCTGCGCAGGCGCAGCTCGGTGGCGTTGCGTAGGTCGCGGGCTTGGTCGGCACGGCGTGCCGCAGCGAGGACATTGCCTTGGTTGCGGTCGAACAATGGCAGCGGCATCGACAGCCCCACCACATTGACCCGCTCGCGGTCCTCGCGGCTGTATTGGCTGCCGACGCTGACGGTGAGGTTGGGGATGCGCTGGGCCTTTTCCGAGCCGAGCGCGGCATCACCGCGACTGATCTGGGCCTGGGCCTGGCGCCATTCGGCGGTTTGCTCGACTTTTGCGAGCAAGGCTTCGGCCTGGGGTGCCGGCCCCGGCGATAGGCTCGCGGCATCGAGCGTGTCGAAATCAGCCAGTGGACTGCCGATCAAACGTGCCAGCGACTGGTAGGCCACCCGCTGCTCGGACTCGGCGCGGCGTGCCTGGGCCTGCGCCTGGGCGAGCTGAACCTGTGCGCGGGTGGCCTCGACCGGCGATGACTGGCCCGCCTTGACCCGCCCCTCCACTACCCGCAGGCCACGCTCGGTCAGGCGCTGCGATTGCTGCGCCAACTCCAGCGCCGTCTGCGCCCGCAGGGCGGCATGAAACGCCTGCACCACATCGGCGCGCAAGCCGTTGCGCTGGCGTTCGAGCTCCAGTTGGGCAAGGTGTTGCCCGACGCTGGCGACATCGATACGCGCGCCGCGCTTGCCGCCCAATTCCAGGGGTTGGCTAAGGGTGACGGTGGTAGTGCTGGTGTCGCGACGGGTGTCCTCGACTTCCCAGGACAGCTCCGGGTTGGGCAGCAATCCGGCCTGACGGCGCTCGCCCTCGGCGATGCCGATCTCGCGCCCAGCGGCAGCTAAATCCGGGTTCTGCGCAAAGGCAGCATCGAGCGCCTGCGACAGGCTCAGGCTCTGCGCCTGCACCGCTGTGGCGGCAAAGCCGCTAAGCAGCAGGCAGAGCAAAAGGCGCTTGTGGGGGGTGGCACGGATCCACGGCACGGTACAGGTCCTCGTCGGCAAGTGGCGAGGGACTGTAGGGAGGCACGGTTATCGGCGCGGTGGCGGCAGCATTACAATTTTGTAATGCAGTGTTTTATCCGGATGTTGGCGTCATCGACGCAGCGCAGCTGACAACGAATGATCCATTAGAGATGTGGAAGTGGACCTGCCCGGGACGCCGAATCGCCGTGAAGGACCGCAAAGCGGCCCCAACACTGACAGTTCAGGCAGAAGTATTACTCCACCGCCTCAAACGGCAACCCCACATAGTTTTCGGCAATGTTCACCAACCCCGCCGGCGAATTGAGGAAGTACTCGCGATCCGCCTCCTGCATCTTGCGGTCCCAGTCATCCTTGTGCTCGCCAAAATCATGCAGCAGTTGGGTCATGAACCAGCTGAAGCGCTCGCCCTTCCACACCCGGCGCAAGGCCAGCGGCGAGTATTGCTCCAGCAGATCGGTACGCCCCTCGCGGTAGACCTTGAGCAGAATCCGGTACAGGTAATTGACGTCCGAGGCGGCCAGGTTGAGGCCTTTGGCGCCAGTCGGCGGGACGATGTGCGCGGCATCACCGACCAGAAACAAGTGACCATACTGCATGGGCTCAACCACCAGGCTGCGCAGCGGTGCGATGCTTTTTTCCAGGGCAGGCCCCGTGACTAGCCGATCTGCCACATCCTGCGGCAGGCGCGCCTTGAGTTCGCTCCAGAAACGCTCATCGCTCCACGCTTCGACACGCTCATCCAGCGGCACTTGCAGGTAATAGCGGCTGCGGGTTGCCGAGCGCTGGCTGCACAGGGCGAAGCCCCGTTCGTGATGGGCGTAGATCAGTTCATGATTGACCGGCGGGGTATCTGACAACAGCCCCAACCAGCCGAACGGATAGACCCGCTCGTACTGTTTGATGACCTCCTGCGGAATGCTCTGGCGCGAGACGCCGTGAAAACCGTCGCACCCGGCAATGTAGTCGCAGTCGATGCGCTGCACCTGGCCATCCTTCTCGAATGTCAGGTAAGGCTTTTCGCCCTTGAGCTCATGGGGTTGCACATTGTTGGCGCAATAGATGATCGGCGCGCCGCAGTCTTGCCGCGCTTGCATCAGGTCACGGGTGACTTCGGTCTGGCCATAGACCATAACCGTCTTGCCGCCGGTCAGCGCCTTGAGGTCCAGGCGCTGGCGGCGACCGCCCACCAGCAGTTCGACGCCATCGTGCACCAGCCCCTCGCGATCCATGCGCTCGGCGACCCCGGCCTCGCGCAGCAAGTCGACGGTGCCCTGTTCGAGCACGCCGGCGCGAATCCGGCCGAGCACGTAGTGCGGGGTATGGCGCTCGACGATCAGGGTGTCGATGCCGGCGTTGTGCAGCAACTGACCGAGCAGCAAGCCAGACGGACCTGCGCCGATGATTGCAACCTGAGTTTTCATTGTTTTTATCTCGTGATATCGATGCCGACCCGCTAGTGGCAGGGATCGCGCATCTGCTGTTAGGGTATGCCCCTGCATTTTTACTCGCTAAAAACCGGTAAAAAGTGTGCTATCCAATGGATAACCTGCACTTTTACAAAATTAGTTCGATTAACGGACAGGCGTTTCGATGAAAACCAGCCTTGGCGGCGTGCCGCTGTTTCAGCTTTATGGCGAAAACCAGGCCTGGCCCGGCACCGACCTGTTGCACTGCGAGTCGATTCCCGCGCGTAGCCGCCTGCACCACTGGGAAATCAAGCCACACCAGCATGCCGACCTGTTCCAGTTGCTGTACGTCCAGCGCGGTCAGGCGCAGGTCGAGATCGAAGGCCAGCGCCGCCAGATCAGCGAGGCGGCGCTGCAAGTGGTGCCGCCACTCACCGTGCATGGCTTTCGCTTCAGTGCCGACATCCAAGGCCACGTGCTGACCTTTGGCCCGGCCCTGGTGGCAGATGTGGAACAGCGCCTGGGGGCGCCACTGGCTGTGCTGACCGCGGCCGGGTGCTACCCGCTGGGCAGGGACCGTCACCACGTGCACGCACTGATCGCCACGCTGCAACAGGAGTACCAGGGCAATGCGCCGGCCCGTGGGGCGATGTTGCAGGCGCTGGTCACCGCGCTGATGGTGTGGATCAGCCGCCGCCAGCAACTGGGCCAGGCACCACGCAATCGTGACGAGCGTGATCAGCAGTTGCTCGGCCAGTATCTGCGCCTGGTCGAGGCGCATTATCGCGAGCATTTGTCGGTAGAGACGTTCGCCACGCGCTTGGGCATTACCAGCCTGCAGCTCAATCAGCTGTGTCGCGAGCTTACTGGCCAGAGCGCCTTGCAAGTGATTCATCAACGCCTGCTGCTCGAGGCGCGGCGCAGCCTGGTGTACACGCGCATGAGCATTGGCCAGCTGTCGGACAGCCTGGGGTTCAGTGACCCGACCTACTTTGCGCGGTTCTTCAAGCGCTTGAGTGGGGAAACGCCCAATGGCTACAGGCGCTCGCTGCAGGGCCACTGAATGGGTGATGGCTTGACGTAAACGTCAACCTGCCTTTAGCTTACTGCTATTCATCTTCCGAGCCCGAGCATGAGCAGCCAGACCTACAGTATCTCCGACCTGTCCCGCGAGCTGGACATCACCACCCGCGCCATCCGCTTCTACGAGGAGCAGGGTTTGCTCAGCCCCGAGCGTCGTGGCCTTGAGCGCATCTACACGGCGCGCGACAAGGTCACCCTCAAGCTCATCCTGCGCGGCAAGCGTATCGGCTTCTCGCTGGCCGAGTGTCGCGAACTGATCGAGCTGTACGACCCCAGCGGCGGCAACTTCAAGCAGCTCAATAGTATGCTTGCCAAGATCGCCGAACGCCGCGCCCAGCTTGAGCAGCAGATGCTCGACATCCAGCAGATGCACCTGGAGCTGGACACCGCTCAAGAGCGCTGCGAACAGGCCCTGGCCGCCACGCTCAATACCCCGCACAACGCCAACCGTTGATCCGCCACAGGAACCTTGCCATGTCATTGCCCAAGAACGTCCGCCTGGTCGAAGTCGGCCCGCGTGACGGCCTGCAAAACGAAGCCCAGCCGATCAGCGTCGCCGACAAGGTGCGCCTGGTCGATGACTTGACCGAGGCTGGCCTTCGCTACATTGAAGTCGGCAGTTTCGTCTCGCCCAAATGGGTGCCGCAAATGGCAGGCTCGGCCGAGGTGTTCGCCGCCATCCGCCAGCATCCAGGTGTTACCTACGCGGCCCTGGCGCCGAACTTGCGCGGTTTTGAAGATGCGCTGGCAGCTGGGGTAAAAGAGGTAGCGGTGTTTGCTGCTGCTTCCGAGGCCTTCTCCCAACGCAATATCAACTGCTCGATCAGCGCAAGCCTGCAGCGTTTCGAACCCATCATGGACGCGGCGCGCAGCCACGGCGTGCGCGTGCGCGGCTATGTTTCCTGCGTACTCGGCTGCCCTTATGAAGGCAAGGTCAGCGCCGAACAGGTCGCGCCGGTGGCCAAGGCGCTGCATGACATGGGCTGCTATGAGGTGTCGCTGGGGGACACCATCGGTACCGGCACCGCCGGTGACACTCGGCGTCTGTTCGAAGTGGTCGCCGCACAGGTGCCGCGTGAGCAACTGGCTGGACACTTCCATGACACCTACGGTCAGGCCCTGGCCAACGTCTACGCCAGCCTGCTCGAAGGCATCCAGGTGTTCGACAGCTCTGTGGCCGGCCTTGGCGGCTGCCCTTATGCCAAGGGTGCGACCGGCAACATCGCCACTGAAGACGTGTTGTACCTGTTGCAGGGCCTGGGCATCGAAACCGGTATCGACCTGGACAAGCTGATCGCCGCCGGTCAACGCATCAGCCAGGTGCTGGGCCGTGCCAACGGCTCGCGGGTGGCCCGGGCACGCAGCGCACAATGAGTCACACTAATGTCATCAATGTGTGGGCCTGGTGTTACCGCCCCCACACTTGCCAGCAATAAATCGGGTAACAGGGAAACATTTCGACAGATTTTCCCGAGCGCCGCTCATCACGAAAAACATCAAGTCTTTGATTTTAAAGGGTTTTACAAAGTTGGCACGGCACCTGCTTTATCTCTGGCATAACAAGAACAAAAACGAGACACCCAATAAAAACAACAGGTAACGGCTCTGACATAACAAGAACAACACGGCAGAGGCGTAGCAAGCAGATTTTTTTGGAGTAGACGTGCCTTCCAGGGGGTTTGCCCCGCGGCCTGACACAGACCAATAAAACTACCTTCAGGTAGCAACGGTCAGGATCGGATCAGTCATGATGAAAGCAGGTCAGCGCTCAAAAAAATACGTTTGCTCTTGACCCCGGATGGGGGTCGGCTCGCAACACCAAGACAGGCTTACAAAAACAACAAAAAGCCAGTCTTCAATAATAAAAAAAGAGCAGGCAGCAACGATTTGAGGGGAGCTTCGGCTCCCCTCAGTGCTTCTCACTGCCCTCCTCCTGCTGCTTCTCGTCGTTCTCGCCCTCGACCTTGTCTACCAACATCGGCATCGTCGCCAACACCAGCAGCGCCAGCACCGTGCTAATCAGCGCCGTCGCTTCACGCCCCATCCCGGCCGCCGTGCCAATCGCTGCGGTCATCCATAAACCCGCTGCGGTGGTCAGCCCTTTGACATGGCTGGTGTCCTTGCCATTGCCCTTGAGAATAGTCCCCGCGCCAAGAAAACCGATCCCCGCAACGATGCCCTGAATCACCCGGCTCAAGGCCTGCTCATCAGCCCCGGCCATGCTCGGTGCCAGCACGAACAACGCCGCGCCCATCGACACCAGCATGTGTGTACGCACCCCTGCCGACTTGCCCTTGTGCTCGCGCTCGAAACCCAGCACCGCGCCGAGCATCGCTGCCATCAGCAAGCGCAGGAGGATCCGCGTCACTTCTTCTTCGTTGGTGACATCGGCGAACTCGGCCTGCACGGTTTGCCAGATCTTTTCCCAGCCACTGTCCATCGAGACTCTCCGCTGCCAATCCACTAGAAGATTGACCTGCGCGCACCTGACTAAGTGCAATGCGCTCCGCTGGACGGAACGATGCAGCAACCGGCGCGCCGCTGAGGTCACAACCAATGACCCCACCTGGAGGAACTCATCATGCCTGTCGAAGTGAACGAAAGTACCGGCCATTGCACCCTGATTGGCGATCATGTGCGCATTGAGGGCACAGGGCCCGAAGTCGAGATCTTCACCGATGAGCAGTTGCGCATGTCGGTCGCGGTGCTCGCCGGAGAGCGCGTGCCAATCACCGAAGCGGAGGCCGATGCGTTGACGGTGGTAGGTGCGGTGGATAGCCGCAGGCATCTGAAAGCCAGCGAGCCAGGCTCGGTAATCTGAGGGCTGGAGGGCCACTGCCGATAATCTGATACGGTTTTTATCACGCTAGCTGAGTCTGTGCTGAAAACAGACCGAGGGCCATAGTGCCCGGGTCCGATGAAGCCTGATGAGCAACGCGACATGAGCGAGAAAATTGCCTACCGAGTTATCGAAGTGACCCCGCCCGCCGTCAACAAGAGCAAAAGCCACAGCGACGGCGCTATCCACACCCGCAGCTTCACCGGCCTGTACCGCAACTTGCGCATCGGTTTTGCCGGCTTGCTGTTCGCCCTGTTCTTCGGCACAGCCTGGCTGAACTGGAACGGTCGTCAGGCGGTGCTGTGGGACTTGGCTGAAAGCAAGTTCCACATCTTTGGCACCACCTTCTGGCCGCAGGACTTCATCCTGCTGTCGGCGCTGCTGATCATCTGCGCCTTTGGCCTGTTCGCCATCACCGTGTTCGCCGGGCGCGTTTGGTGCGGCTACAGCTGCCCGCAAAGCACCTGGACCTGGCTGTACATGTGGTGTGAAAAGATCAGCGAGGGCGATCGCAACCAACGGATCAAGTTGGCAGCCGCGCCGTGGAGCCTGGAGAAAATCGGCCGACGCACGCTCAAACACACGCTGTGGCTGGCTATTGCGGTGATGACCGGGTTGACCTTCGTCGGCTACTTCACACCGATCCGGCCATTGGCCGCAGAGCTGTTGACCTTGCAGCTGGGCGGCGTCGCGCTGTTCTGGGTGCTGTTCTTCACCGGGGCTACCTACCTCAACGCAGGTTTTCTGCGCGAAGCGGTGTGCATGCACATGTGCCCGTACGCCCGCTTCCAGGCGGTGATGTTCGATAAAGATACCTTGGCCGTAGCCTACGATCCGGCGCGGGGCGAGTCGCGCGGCCCGCGCAAGAAAGGCAGCGACCCTCGCGCACAGAACCTCGGTGACTGCATCGACTGCACCCTGTGCGTGCAAGTCTGCCCCACCGGCATCGATATCCGCGAAGGCCTGCAGATGGCCTGCATTGGCTGCGCCGCCTGCATCGATGCCTGTGACGAGGTGATGGACAAGATGGGCTACGCCCGCGGACTGATCGGCTACAAGTCCGAGCACACCCTGCAAGGGGGTGTCACCCATTGGCTGCGCCCGCGCCTGCTCGGCTATGCCTGCGCGCTGGTGGTGATGATCGGCGCGCTGGTACTGGCCTTGCAGTGGCGACCGATGGTCTCGTTGGACGTGATCAAGGACCGCGGCCTGTTCCGCGAAAACGCCCAGGGGCAGATCGAGAACATCTACCTGCTCAAGGTCATCAACAAGACCCAACAAGCCCAGCGCTACCACCTGCGCCTGGTGGATGCCGACGGCTTCGAGCTGCACGGCAAGACCGAGTTCACCATCGCTGCTGGCGAAATGAGTGAGATGCCAGTGTCGGTGGCCATGCTTGCCGAGCGCCCGACCAGCAGCTCACAAGACCTGGTATTCCAGGTCCAGGACAGCGACCAAGCCGAGGTCAGCAGCACTGCGCGCAGCCGTTTCGTCGCGCCGTTGAACCGCTGATCCCTTACACTGACCCATTACCTTGCCTGCCAAAACATAATGAAACGTTACGAACGATTCGCCGATGACATTGCCGAACTGATCCGCTCCGGGGTGCTCGGCCCCGGCCAACGGGTACCCTCGGTGCGCTACGCCAGCCAGACCCACGGCGTCAGCCCCTCCACGGTGTTCCAGGCCTACTACCTGCTGGAGCGCCGCGGGCTGATCCGCGCCCGGCCGCGCTCAGGGTATTTCGTCAACGCCCATGCCCCACGCCAGTTCAGCGAGCCGCAAGCGTTGCAGCCGGTCAGCGAATCGACTGATGTCGACGTCAGCGGCCTGGTGTTTTCCATTCTCGATTCGATCAAGGATCCGCACACCATCCCGTTCGGCTCGGCTTTCCCCAGCCCCACCCTGTTTCCGCTACAACGCCTGGCGCGCTCGCTGGCCAGTGCCAGCCGCGCCATGGACCCACGCATGGTGGTCACCGACCTGTCGCCGGGCAACCCGCAGCTGCGCCGACAGATTGCCCTGCGCTACATGGTCGGCGGCCTGATGCTACCGATGGACGAGCTGCTGATCACCAATGGCGCCCTGGAGGCGCTGAACCTGTGCTTGCAGGCGGTGACCGAACCCGGCGACCTGGTGGCAATCGAGGCGCCCGCGTTCTATGCCTGTTTGCAGGTGCTGGAACGGCTCAAGCTCAAGGCGGTGGAGATCCCGGTACACCCACGCGAAGGCATGGACCTGGGCGTGCTGGCGCAAACCTTGGACAAGCACCCGGTCAAGGCCGTGTGGTGCATGACCAACTTCCAGAACCCGGTGGGCGCGAGCATGCCTGATGCCAAGAAACAGGAGCTGGTCGAACTGCTGCGCCGCCACCAGGTGCCGCTGATCGAGGACGATGTCTACGCCGAGCTGTACTACGCGCAGCAAGCACCAAAACCTGCCAAGGCCTACGATACCGAGGGGCTGGTGATGCACTGCGGCTCGTTCGCCAAAAGCCTGGCCCCGGGCTACCGCATCGGCTGGGTCGCGGCCGGGCGCTTTGCGCAGAAGATCGAACGGCTCAAGCTGATGACGTCGCTGTGCGCCTCGATGCCGGCCCAGGCGGCCATTGCCGACTACTTGCAACATGGCGGCTATGATCGCCATCTGCGCAAACTGCGCTACGCCCTGGAAGGCCAGCAGGCCAGCATGCTGGCGGCAATCGCCCGGCACTTTCCGGCGCAGACGCGCGTCAGTCAGCCCTCAGGGGGTTATTTCCTATGGCTGGAACTGCCCGAACAGATGGACGCGCTGAAACTGTTCCACCTGGCCCTGGCCCAAGGCATCAGCATCGCCCCCGGGCCGATCTTCTCGCCAACCGGGCGCTTCGCCAACTGCATCCGCCTGAACTATGGCAGCCCATGGGCGGACAGCTCGGAACAGGCCATGGAAACCCTGGGGCGTATCGTAAGGTCGTTCTAGCTTAAGGGGGTCGAGCAGGCTACAGTTGCGCCGTGATGCCTTGCGCAGGATGCCCGCATGCCCGACGCCGAACTGCACGCCTTGCGTCAGCAGCTACAAGCGCTTGACCGCCGCAACAGCGAACTCGAAGCACAACTGGCGCTCAGCCAGAACCTCGACGATGGCCTGTACCGCTTTTTGTTCGACACCATGGACGAAGGCTTTTGCATCATCGAGTTCTTCGATGGCCCCCACGGGCCATTGAGCGACTACGTGCACATCATGGCGAACGCCGCCTATGCCAAACATGCCGGGATTGCCAACGTGGTCGGGCAGAAGTTGCGTGAAATGGTGCCTGATGAGGCTGATGACTGGATTGCACGCTATCGGCCAGTGCTCTACAGCGGAAATCAGCTGCACTTCGAACAGGAGTTGATCGCCACCGGGCGGGTGCTGTCGATTACCACGTTTCGTATCGAGCCTGCGCACAAGCGCCAAGTGGCCGTGCTGTTCAAGGATATTACCGAGCGTCACCGCGCCGAACACGCGCTGCAAGCATTGAATGCACAGCTTGAGCATCGCTCCAGCACAGCGCTGGCTGAACGGCGGCTATTCGCCGAGCTGGTCGATCACAGTATCGCCAATGTGCATGTAATCGATATGGGCCTACGCTGGCTGGCCATCAACCGAACAGCCAGGCTCGAGATTCTCCAGCTGTACGGCCGCGTTCCGCAGGTTGGCGACTACATGCCGGATGTCATGCGCGAGCACGCCATCGATAGTCAATTGATCCTACCGATGTGGCAACGGGCGTTGGCGGGTGAGCGCTTCACTGCGATCGAGGCCTTCGGCGAGGGAGCGCACCGACGCCATTTCGAACTGCATTTCCATGCCCTGCGCGATCAGGCCGGCGCTGTGCAAGGTGCCTATCTGTTTGCCTACGACATCAGTGAACGCATGGAAGACCAGCAACGCTTGCTGCAGGCCGAGCAAGCCCTGCGCCAAGCGCAAAAGATGGAAGCTGTGGGCCAACTCAGTGGCGGTATTGCCCATGACTTCAACAATCTGCTGGGAGGCATTCTCGGCGCTCACGAACTGATTCAACAACGCCTTGAAAAGGGCAGCTACGATGATTTGGCCCGTTTGCTGGAGACCGCCAACGGCTCTGCCCACCGCGCATGCGCCCTGGTCCATCGCTTGCTGGCCTTCTCACGCAAGCAAACCTTGCAACCCCAGCCTACCGACGTGGGCCGGTTGATCGATGGCATCGAGGAATTACTGCGCCGCAGCATCGGTCCAGGCATCGAATTGCACAGCTGTTTCAGTCAAGAGCTGTGGCCAACCTTCATTGATCCGCCACAGCTGGAAAGCGCCTTGCTCAATCTCTGCATCAATGCCCGCGACGCCCTGCCCATGGGTGGGCTGATCACTGTACGAGGTGAGAACATCGCGCTTGATCATGATCGAGCCCGCCCGCTTGATCTGTATGCGGGTGATTATCTGTGCCTGGCAGTCGAAGACAACGGCCACGGGATGTCAGCCGAAGTAGCGCAACGGGCCATCGACCCGTTTTTCACCACCAAACCGCTGGGCCAGGGTTCGGGCCTTGGGCTGTCGATGGTCTACGGTTTCGTGCGCCAATCGGGTGGCCAGTTGCGGATCGACTCGCATGCTGAACAAGGCACCTGTGTACGCCTGTTCCTGCCCCGACATGTCGCCCAGATACCACCCTTGCCCTCAACCGTCAGCACTGGCACACGCCCTGCCCCGGCGCAGGTTTCGCAGCAGATCATGCTGGTCGAAGACCAGGCCGCCATGCGCATGGTGCTGTGCGATGTGCTTGAGGAACTTGGTCATCAGGTGTATGTGTTCGAGTCAGGCGCGGCCGCTATCGAAGCACTTGCCCAGGGTATCCGCCCAGATCTGCTGATCAGTGACATAGGCCTGCCCGGTGGAATCAACGGTTACCAGGTGGCGAACGCCTGCAGGGACACGCTCCCGGATACCGCGATTCTGTTCATCACAGGGTATGAGCCGAGCACATTGACCGGCGGCAAGCCGCCAGCTGACGCGCAAATGCTGCTCAAACCTTTCGAGCTTGCCACACTAGCCGAACGGGTAAGCCAACTGTTGCAGGGCTGATTCAGACCTGCCTAGCTCGACCAACATAGGGATGGAGACACGGATGTCGACACAGACGTCTAGCGAACTGAACCACCTGCGCCAACAGCTGATGACCTTGCAGCGCGACAATGCCCGCCTCACCCGCGAAGCTGGGTTGTTTCGCGAGCGCATGCAGGAAGCCGAACGATACCGCTTCTTGTTCGAGACCATGGAAGAAGGCTTTTGCGTCATCCAGTTCATCGACGGCCCCAATGGGCCGATGAGCGACTATGTGCACCTGATGGCCAACCCGGCCTATTCGCGTCACGCTGGCCTGCCTGACGTGGTGGGGCGAACCTTGCGCCAGGTCATCCCGGACGAAGCCGAGGTTTGGCTGAAGCACTTCGGTGAGGTAGCGCGTACTGGTGAGCCGGTCTACTTCGAGCATGACCTGTACGCCACTGATCGCTGCCTGGCCCTCAGCGCGCTGCGCCTTGAACCCGCCGAGCAACGGCTGGTTGCAGTGATCTTTCGCGACGCGACTGCGCGTAAACGTGCCGAAAACGCCCTGCAGAAGCTCAACGAGCAGCTTGAGCAACGCGTCAACCAAGCGATGGCCGAGCGTATAAAAGCTGAAGAGGCCCTGCGCCAGGCACAAAAAATGGAGGCGGTCGGCCAACTCACCGGAGGCGTCGCCCATGACTTCAACAACCTGCTTGGCGGCATCCTCGGCGCACTGGAGCTGGCCCAAGCGCGGCTGGCGGACGAGCGCCCTGATGCCCTGCCTGAGCTACTGCACAGCGCCCACGGCGCGGCCCATCGTGCAGCCGCCCTGGTCCATCGACTGCTGGCCTTCTCCCGACGGCAGACGCTGCTACCGAGCCTGACGTGCGTCGCTGAATTGGTCGCCGGCATGCACGAGCTGATTGGCCGTAGCGTGGGCCCGCACATCCGTCTGCAAAACTGCTGCGCCGCTGACCTCTGGCCGGTACGCATCGATCCACCGCAACTGGAAAGCGCCCTGCTCAACCTCTGTATCAATGCCCGCGATGCCATGCCCGATGGCGGCGACATCGTCATTCGCTGCAACAATATCGAGCTGCTCGAGGCCCAGGCCAAATCACTCGATCTAGCTGCCGGGGCTTATCTTTGCCTAAGCGTGGAAGACAGCGGCCGAGGGATGTCGGCTCAGGTCGTGGCCCGCGCTGTCGAACCCTTTTTCACCACCAAGCCGCTGGGGCGCGGAACCGGGCTGGGCTTATCGATGGTGTATGGCTTCGTACGTCAATCAGGCGGTCAAATCCACATCGACTCCACGCTTGGCCAGGGTACCGTGGTGAAGCTGTTCATACCGCGTCATGTGCCGACGGCAGGGTCGCTTGCAGTGCAGCCTGAGCTTGTCTTGTGCACGACAAAGCCACCTGCCGCAGGTTGCCGGGTGGTTGTGGTAGAGGACGAAGCGGCGATGCGCCTGGTCATGGCCGAAATGCTGGAAGACCTGGGGCATCAAGTTGAGATGTTCGAGGATGGGCCAATTGCACTCAGTGGCCTGCAAGACACATCGCGCCCTGATCTGTTGGTCACTGACGTTGGCCTGCCGGGTGGGCTCAACGGCCGCCAGGTAGCTGACGCACTGCGGGCGCGCTATCCAGGGCTGAAAGTGCTGTTCGTCACCGGCTACGACGAAACCGCCGTGTTGAGCAATGGCGAGCTGGAGCCAGGCATGAGCGTACTGACCAAGCCATTCACCCTCCAAGCCCTGGCCGAACGGGTCGGCCAGATGCTTGAGCAGTGAGATAGCGTGCGCTCAGCGTCCGCCGCTGAGGTCGATAAAGCTGCCAGTGGAATAGGAAGCTTTGTCCGACAGCAGCCAAAGGATCGCCTCAGCCACCTCTTGCGGTTGGCCACCGCGGCCCATCGGCAGCCCAGGTTCGAGCTTGCTGACCCGCTCAGGATCGCCGCTCAGGGCATGAAAGCCGGTGTGGATGTAGCCCGGGCGCACGCCATTGACCCGCACACCCTCGCCCGCCACTTCCTTGGCCAGGCCAATGGTGAAACTGTCCAAGGCGCCCTTGGAGGCGGCGTAGTCAACGTACTCGTTAGGCGAGCCCAGGCGCGCGGCCATCGATGACACGTTGACGATCGCCCCACCCTGACCGCCATGCCTGCGGGCCATGCGCAGCAGCGCATGCTTGGTGCACAGTATCGGCCCGACTACGTTGGTCTTCATCACTTTGAGCAGACGAAACTCGGACATTTCCTCGACCCGGCTCTGTTGACCAATAGTGCCGGCATTGTTGACCAATGCGCTGACTGGCCCCAGCTCCTGATCGACGCGGTGGAACAGCTGCACCACCTCGTCCTCGACGCTGGCATCGGCGCGCACGGCAATCGCCTCGGCGCCCAGCTCGCGGACCTGGGCCAGGATGCGCTCGGCAGCCTGGTCGTCCGCGTGGTAGTTGATGCAGATGCGATAGCCCTGTTGCGCAGCCAGCAGTGCGGTGGCGGCACCGATGCCACGGCTGGCACCGGTGATGACGATTACCTTGTCCATCCATTCCCCCTTGGAAATTGATGGCACAAGGCTAACGCCTGCCTCACTGGATTGACAACTAGTGCCCTGCCGAAGCCGGCGCCGCCTTGGCGGTGAACGGCGGTTTGGCGAACCACACCAGCAGGATCAACCCGGCAAATATCCAAGTCATCAGGGTGAAGTAGTCGACCGTCGACATCATGTAGGCCTGGCCATTGAGGATCTGCTCAAGCTGCGCATAGCTCTGCGGGCTGGCGCCGCCCAGCTGTTCCAGGGCGTGCCGGGTGGCCGGGTCGTACTGGCTGATGTGCTCGCTCAAGTAGGCATGGTGCTGGTCGGCGCGGCGAATCCAGATCCAGGTGGTCAAGGACGCGGCAAAGCTGCCGCCCAAGGTCCGCAGGAAGGTGGCCAGGCCCGAACCATCGGCAATTTGATGGGGCGGCAGGTCCGACAACAGGATGCTCAAGGTCGGCATGAAGAACAGCGCCACACCAATACCCATGAACAGCTGCACCAGGGCGATATGCTGGAAGTCCACCTCATTGGTGAAGCCTGCGCGCATGTAGCAGCTGGTGCCGATGGCCAGGAAAGCCAGGCCAGCCAGCACGCGCAAGTCGAAGCGGTGCGCGTACTTGCCGACAAACGGCGACATCACCACCGGCAGCAAGCCAATCGGCGCCACGGCCAGCCCAGCCCAGGTGGCGGTGTAACCCATCTGCGTCTGTAGCCACTGCGGCAAAATGAGGTTGATGCCGAAAAAGCCTGCATAACCGCCGACCAGCACCAGGGTGCCGATGCGGAAATTGCGGTGCGCAAACAGCCGCAGGTTGACCACCGGATGGCGGTCGGTCAGCTCCCAGATGATGAAGATCGCCAGGAAGACCAGCGAAATCAGGCTGCCGACGATGATGAACGACGACTCGAACCAGTCCAGGTCGTTGCCCTTGTCCAGCACCACCTGCAATGCACCAACGCCGATGATCAAGGTGATCAGGCCGATGTAGTCCATCGGCTGGCGGCTGGTCACCACGGGCCGACTACGCATCTGCTGACGCACCACGGCGGCGGCGAACAGGCCGATCGGCACGTTGATGAAGAAGATCCACGGCCAGCTATAACTGTCGGTGATCCAGCCGCCGAGAATCGGCCCGGCAATCGGCGCGACCACCGTGACCATGGCCAATAACGCCAAGGCCATCCCTCGTTTGGCAGGCGGATAAACCGCAATCAGCAGGGTCTGGGTCATCGGGTACAGGGGGCCGGCGACCACCCCCTGGAGCACGCGAAAGCCCACCAACTCCGGCATCGACTGGGCAATGCCACACAGGAACGACGCCACCACGAACAGCAGCGTGGCCCAGATGAACAGCTTCACTTCACCGAAACGCCGGCTCAGCCAGCCAGTCAGCGGCAAGGCGATGGCGTTGCTCACGGCAAACGAGGTGATGACCCAGGTGCCCTGCTCGTAACTGACCCCCAGGTTGCCCGAGATGGTCGGCAAGGCAACGTTGGCGATGGTGGTGTCGAGCACCTGCATGAAGGTCGCCAGCGACAGGCCGATGGTGGTCAACAGCAGGCTCGGCGGGGTGAACTGCGCGGGCGCTGGGTTGCTCATCGCTGGGCCGTCTTGCCGCTGGCGCTGTTGTCATGGATCAGCCGGGCGATCAGGTGGTCGGCCTCGACCAGCTGGCGGTCGTACACCTGGGTGGTGTAGCTGGCCTGCTGCGGTGGCTGCTGGGCCAGGGCCGGGCCGCTCTGGTCGTGCAGGTCGACCTCGACCAGGGTGGACAGGCCGATGCGCAGCGGATGCTCCTTGAGCTGCTCGGGATTGAGGTGAATACGCACTGGCACCCGCTGGACGATCTTGATCCAGTTGCCGGTGGCGTTCTGCGCAGGCAACAAGGCAAAGGCGCTGCCGGTACCGGCGCCGAGGCTGTCGATGGTGCCGGTGTACTTGACCTCGCTGCCGTACAAGTCGGCGCTGATTTCCACCGGCTGGCCAATGCGCATCTGGCGCAGTTGGGTTTCCTTGAAGTTGGCATCGATCCACACCTGATCCAGGGGAATCACGGCCATGGTCGCCGTGCCCGGTTGCAGGCGCTGGCCCAATTGCACGGTGCGCTTGGCCACATAGCCAGTGACCGGCGCCACCAGGATGGTGCGGGCGTGGTCCAGATAGGCCTGGCGCAGGTCAGCCGCCGCCGCCATCACCTCAGGGTGCGAGGAGACCACCGTGTCGTCGATCAGCGCAGTGCTGGTATTGAGCTGCTGACGGGCGTTGTCCAGCGCGCTTTGCGCCGAGGTCAGGTCATCGTGGGCATGGGAGATTTCTTCGGCAGCAATCGCCCCGCTGTCAGCCAGTACCTTGCGTCGATTGTAATTGTCACGGGCCTTTTTCAGCTCGGCCGTACGGCTCTGCAACTGGGCCTTGAGCGCATCGACATTGCTGTACAGCCCACGCACCTCGCGCACGGTGCGCGCCAGTTTGGCTTCAGCGGCCTGCAAGGCCACCTCGCTGTCGGCCGGGTCGAACTGCAGCAGTACCTGGCCGGCATGCACCAGGTCGCCGTCATCGGCGCCGATGCTGGTCACCGTGCCGGTGACCAGTGGGGTGATTTCCACCACGTTGCCGTTGACATAGGCGTCGTCGGTGCTTTCGTGCCAGCGCCCGACCAGGCTGTACCAGGCCCAGGTGCCAGCACCGGCAAGGATCACCAACAGCAGCAAAGCGAGCAGCCACGCCTTGCGCTTGCCTGAGCCCTGGGCTGGCGAGGTGGATGGAGAGGTGTCCGTGGGAGTGGCCATGACAATACCTTGGATAATGCGTAACAGGGATCAACGATCGCCAAAGCGGCGGATCGTCAGGGGGTCGCCAGCGCTGAGCAGCACCTTGGCCAGTAGGCCTTCGAGGGTCTTGAGCTCTTCGGGCTGCAGCACACCGACCAGCTCGTTCATCGCCGCCGCGCCGATCTCAGGCAGGCGGTCGGCCAGCCGTTGACCATCAGCGGTCAAGGCCAGGCGCACTTGGCGCCGATCATCCGGGCAGCGGTTGCGCAGGATCAGGCCTTTGTGTTCGAGGCGATCGAGCATGCGCGTCATCGAACCGCTATCCAGGCCCAGGTAGCGACACAGCTCGGCTGGGGTGTCGACCTGATACTGGGTGACGATGATCAGCACCTTGAATTGCGCGGCGGTGACCCCCTCGCTCTCCAGGTGCCAGTCGAGGATGCGGTCCTTGAGGATCGCGGCGCGGCCCAGCAGCATGCCGATGGCGCAGGTCTGGAAGTTTTCCGGGTTGAAATGAGACATCGGCAGCCGCTCGGACAATTGTGTGAAAATATTACTGCCTAGGCAGTGAATGTCAAAGCTTTGATTAGCGGGCTATGTAAATTAGCCTTCATGTCTGCCAGTTAGTTCACTTCAATTGCGCCCAGCCCCAGCGCCTGCACCTGGCCACAGGCAATCGCCATCCCCACCAACTGCGCCAGGCTGCTGGCCTGCATGCGTTTCATCACCCGTCCTCGATACAGATCGACGGTTTTCACGCTAACCCCCAGTTGCTCGGCGACTTGCCGATTGCTCAGGCCTTGCACCAGCGGGATGAACACGTCGCGCTCACGTGGCGTCATGCCGTCGATACGGGCCTGAATGGCGGCCAACTCAAGACTGCCCTGCTGCGCCTGACGCGCGTGGCTCAATGCCGCTTGGACGCTGTCGAGCAACAGCTGCTCGTTGTAGGGCTTTTCGATGAAGTCGCAGGCACCAGCCTTGAACCCCCGTACCACGATCGGTACATCGGCATGGCCGCTGACAAAGATCACCGGCATCAGTACCCCGCGATCACGCAACGCCTGCTGGACCGCCAGGCCGCCCAGGCCAGGCATCCGCACATCGAGCAGGACGCAGGCCGGCTCATCGCCTACACAGGCATCCAGAAACGCCTGGCCACTGCTGAATGGCAACGCCTGCAACCCCACCGACTCGAGCAACCAGACGGTCGAATCGAGCATGCCCTGGTCATCATCGACCACATAAACCTTCGCCTGCATCACTGCCCTGTCCTTCATAGTTTGATCGCCGCCAAGCGGCAGCACAGCACCAAGCCGCCCGCCTCCCCCAAGCGCGCCTGCAGGCTGCCGCCAAAGCCTTCAATAAGGCTGCGGCTCATACTCAGGCCCAGGCCCAGACCGTCTGCCTTGCTGGTGGTGAACGGGGTAAAAATATCATCCAGGCGCTCGCAGGCCACGCCCGGCCCTTGATCGCTGACCTCGACCTGCAGCCAGTCGCCCTCGCGGCGCGCCGCCAGGACGATACGCGACGGCTGGCCCCGACGCTGCTCACGGTTGGCGTCGATGGCGTTGCGCAGCAGGTTGAGCAGTACCTGCTCCAGCAGCACCCGGTCGGCGTATACCTGGGGCAAGGTGCTGGGCAGGCGCAGCTCGATCTCGACCTGATCGCGGTCCGCCTCCCACGCGCATAGACGCACCGCTTCGCCGGCGATATCGGCGATCGCCAGCGCCTGCAGGCGACGTGGCCCCTTGCGCAGAAAAGCGCGCAAGCGGCGGATCACCTCGGCGGCGTGGGTCGCCTGCGCAACGATGCGTTGCAAGCCCTGGCCGACCCGATCCCGCGCCTGTGGGTCATGCTCCACCGCGTGCAGGTAACGCTGGCTGGCGTTGGCGTAATTGACCACTGCGGCGAGCGGCTGATTGATTTCGTGGGCAATGCCTGAGGCTAGCTCGCCCAGGGTCGCCAGCCGGGCACTGTGCGCCAGGTTCTGCTGGGCCTCGATGCGCAGGCTGATGTCGCGAGAGACACTGACGATCTCCACCACCGCCCCGGTATAGGTTTCGCGAATCGCCCGGCTGGCGATCTCGAACCAGCGATAGCCGCCATCGGCGTGACGCACGCGGCAGGTCATGAGGTGATAGCCATCCGCGTCCAACGCCGCAGCCGCCTGACGCAGCGCCTGGCGGCGCTCGTGCGGGTGCAGCAGGTTGCGCACCGGAGTGCCGCGCAACTGCTCTGGCCACACCCCAAGCAGGCGAAAGGCCGCTGGCGTGGCATCGAGAAAGCGCCCGTCCGGGCTGTGCCGGGAGATCAGGTCGGTGGTGTTCTCGGTAATCAGGCGGTACAGCCGGCGCGATTGATTGGCTTCGCGCGCGGCGTGGCGCTCCTCGCTGGCATCGCGACAGCGCGCCAAGACCTGCTGGCCACGGGCATCGGGGATGAAGGTCCAGAGCAAGATCCGCTGGCCAACCTGCGCCTCGACCTCGGCAATCGCCCGGTCTTGGCGCAGGCAAGCGCGAACCAGCGCTGCACAATTGGCCGGCAGCCACTGCGCCAGCGCCGGCCCTTGGGCAATCATCGCCTGCAAGGCGCGATTGGCACTGATCAATTGAGCGTTGGCCGATAGCAGCGCGCTGGGCTGCGGGTCTTTGGCCAGCAACGGTGATGAGGTGTCGTCCACGGCTTGAGCTCGCTTTTTATAGTATTTCTACCATATTGCTATAGTCGATCTTCCAGCTAACATAGCGGTTCGCGTAAAAATGCGACAGGGCAAGCGAGCCATTTTTCGCTGCCCCTTCCCTGATCAGAGCTAACAATCAGCCACCGGGAGCCCAGCGCACCGGCTGCGCCTGCCTCCCACACAGGACCACCGCATGTCGATATTCTCCCAGGGCCTGATGCCCGCTGCTGTCAATCATGTTCCCCTCACCCCGCTGAGCTTCATCGAGCGCACCGCCTCGGTCTACGGCCAATACCCGGCCGTGATCCACGGCGCTATCCGGCGCAACTGGCAGCAGACCTATCAGCGCTGCCGACGCCTGGCCAGTGCCCTGGCCGAGCGCGGCATCGGCCAGGGCGACACCGTTGCGGTGATGCTGCCGAACATCCCGGCGATGCTTGAAGCGCATTTTGCCGTGCCCATGCTCGGCGCGGTGCTCAACACCCTCAACGTGCGCCTGGACGCCGAAGCCATTGCCTTCATGCTGGAACATGGCGAAGCCAAGGTGCTGATCGCTGACCGCGAGTTTCACGCGGTGATCCACGGCGCCCTGGCGCTGCTGGCCCAGCCCCCCCTGGTGGTCGACGTCGACGATCCGGAATACGGCGAAGGCCAACCGGTCAGTGACCTGGACTATGAAGCGCTGCTGGCCGAGGGTGACCCTGAGTTCGCCTGGCAGTGGCCTGAGGACGAATGGCAGGCCATTTCGCTGAACTACACCTCCGGTACCACCGGCAACCCCAAAGGCGTGGTCTACCACCACCGCGGCGCCTACCTCAACGCTATCGGCAACCAGATGACCTGGGCGATGGGCAACCATCCGGTGTACCTGTGGACCTTGCCGATGTTCCACTGCAACGGCTGGTGCTACCCGTGGACCGTCACTGCCTTGGCCGGCACCCATGTGTTCCTGCGTCGGGTCGATCCGCAAAAGATCCTCACCCTGATCCGCGAACACCGCGTCAGCCACCTGTGCGGTGCGCCGATCGTGCTCAACGCGCTGGTGAATATGCCGGATACCGCCAAGGCCGCCATCGAGCACCCGGTGCAGGCGATGGTGGCCGGTGCGGCACCACCGGCCAAGGTGATCGGCGCGGTCGAGGAAATGGGCATCGCGGTCACCCACGTCTACGGCCTGACCGAGGTCTATGGCCCGGTCACGGTGTGCGCCTGGCACGCCGAATGGGACCAGCAGCCGCTGGCGGAGCGTGCACGCATCAAGTCGCGCCAGGGCGTGCGTTACCCCACCCTGGAAGGCTTGATGGTGGCCGACTCGCAGACCCTGCAGCCAGTACCGCGTGACGGCAACACCCTGGGCGAGATCTTCATGCGCGGCAACACGGTGATGAAGGGCTACCTGAAAAACCCCGAAGCCACCGCCGAGGCCTTCCGCGGCGGCTGGTTCCACACCGGCGACCTGGCGGTGTGGCATGCCGACGGTTACGTCGAGATCAAAGACCGCCTCAAGGACATCATCATCTCCGGTGGCGAGAACATCTCCACCATCGAAGTCGAAGACACCCTGTACAAGCACCCCGCCGTGCTCGAAGCCGCAGTGGTCGCCCGCCCGGATGAGAAATGGGGCGAGACCCCGTGCGCCTTCGTCGCCCTCAAGCAAGGCCATGGCGCCACCCGCGAAGCAGAGATCATCGCCTGGTGCCGCGAGCACCTGGCGGCCTTCAAGGTGCCCAAGACCGTGCTGTTCGGCGAGCTGCCGAAGACCTCCACCGGCAAGATCCAGAAATACCTGCTGCGCGACCGGGCCAAGGCCCTCTGAACCGACGAGCTTCGATATGACCGACTACAACGCTCCACTGCGCGACATGCGCTTCGTGCTTCATGACGTGTTCCAAGGCCCTGCCCTGTGGGCGCGCCTGCCGGCCCTGGCCGAACGGGTCGATGCCGACACCGCTGACGCCATCCTCGAAGAGGCGGCGAAGATCACCGGCCAATTGATCGCCCCGCTCAGCCGCAACGGCGATGAGCAAGGGGTGCGCTTCGAAGCGGGCCAGGTCAGCACCCCAGACGGCTTTCGCGAGAGTTGGCACACCTACCGCGAAGGCGGCTGGGTCGGCTTGGGCGGTAATCCTGACTATGACGGCATGGGCATGCCAAAGATGCTCGGGGTGCTGTTCGAAGAGATGATGTACGCCGCCGACAGCAGCTTCAGCCTGTATTCGGCCTTGAGTGCCGGGAGCTGCCTGGCGATCGATGCGCATGCCAGCGAAGCGCTCAAGGCCGCTTACCTGCCACAGCTGTACAGCGGCCAATGGGCCGGCACCATGTGCCTGACCGAACCCCACGCCGGCACCGACCTGGGGCTGATCCGCACCCGCGCCGAACCGCAGGCCGATGGCAGCTACCAGATCAGCGGCAGCAAGATCTTCATCACCGGCGGCGAGCAGGACCTGACTGAAAACATCGTCCACCTGGTCCTGGCGAAATTGCCCGACGCCCCCGCAGGCGCCAAAGGTATTTCACTGTTTCTGGTGCCCAAGTTCTTGCCCGAGGCCGATGGCAGCCTAGGCGCACGCAATGGCGCTCACTGCGGCTCGATCGAGCACAAGATGGGCATCAAGGCCTCGGCCACCTGCGTGATGAACTTCGATGCCGCCACCGGCTTTCTGGTAGGCGAGCCGAACAAGGGCCTGGCAGCGATGTTCACCATGATGAACTACGAGCGCCTGTCGATTGGCATCCAGGGCATTGGCTGCGCCGAGGCGTCCTACCAGAACGCCGCACGCTACGCCAACGAGCGCCTGCAAAGCCGCGCCGCCAGCGGCGCGCAAGCCCAGCAGCGGATCGCCGACCCGATCATCGCCCATGGCGATGTGCGGCGCATGCTGTTGACCATGCGCAGCCTCACCGAAGGCGGTCGCGCCTTTGCCACTTACGTGGGCCAGCAGCTGGACCTGGCGCGTTATGCCGAGGATGCCGGTGAGCGTGAGCATGCCCAGCGCCTGGTCGCCCTGCTGACGCCAGTGGCCAAGGCCTTCTTCACCGACAACGGCCTGGAGAGCTGCGTGCTCGGCCAGCAGGTGTTCGGCGGCCATGGCTACATTCGCGAGTGGGGTCAGGAGCAGTTGGTGCGCGATGTGCGCATTGCCCAGATCTATGAAGGCACCAATGGTATCCAGGCGCTGGATCTGCTGGGGCGCAAGGTGGTGGCCGATGGCGGCCAGGGGCTAGCAGCCTTTGCCGCCGAAATTCGCGCGTTCGCGGTCGATGCGCCCGTGCATCGCGAAGCGTTGCTCGAGGCCTTGGTGCGACTGGAGAACACCACCCGCTGGTTGCTGGCCGGGGTGGCCAGCGACGCCAACCTGATCAGTGCCACGGCGGTGGAATACCTGCACCTGTTTGGGCTGACGGCCTATGCCTACATGTGGGCGCGGATGGCCGCGGTAGCGCAGGCCAAATTGGCTGAAGATGCCGAGTTCTGCGGGGCCAAGCTTGCCTGTGCGGCGTTCTTCTTCGAACGAATCTTGCCGCGGGGGTTGGCGCTGGAGGCCAGTGTGCGGGCGGGGAGTTCGAGTTTGTATGGGATGGAGGCAGGCCAGTTCTAGGTTGAATCATCCGGCCTTATCGCGCGACACGTCGCAGCGATAGGGCCGGAATCGACAAACCGCTCAATCAGGCAATGGCCGCATCCACCAACGCCTGAGCTTCTTCAACCAGCCGCTGCAGGTGCGCCTCGTCGACAAAACTCTCGGCGTAGATTTTGTAGATGTCCTCGGTGCCCGATGGCCGCGCCGCAAACCAGCCATTGCGGGTCATCACCTTCAGCCCACCGATGGCCTGGCCATTGCCCGGCGCATGGCTCAAGACCTGCTCGATCGGCTCACCGGCAAGCTCGGTTGACTTGACCTGCTCCGGCGCCAACTTGCTCAGCAGGGCTTTCTGCCGCGCATCGGCCTTGGCCTCGACCCGCGTGGCAAAGGGCTTGCCCAGTGCCTCGGTCAGGTCAGCGTAGGCCTGGCTCGGGTTACGCCCAGTGCGCGCGGTCATCTCCGCCGCCAGCAACGCAGGGATCAGCCCGTCCTTGTCGGTAGCCCACACCGAGCCATCCCGACGCAAGAACGACGCGCCGGCACTCTCCTCGCCGCCAAAGCCCAGCGAGCCGTCGAACAGCCCCTGGGCGAAATACTTGAAGCCCACTGGCACTTCGTACAGGGTGCGCCCCAGTTGCGCGGTGACGCGGTCGATCAAGCCGCTGCTGACCACGGTCTTGCCCACTGCCGCATCACTGCGCCACTGCGGGCGGTTACGGAACAGGTAGTCGATGGTCACCGCCAGGTAGTTGTTCGGCGCCAACAAGCCATCGGCGGTGACGATGCCATGGCGGTCGTGGTCCGGGTCACAGGCGAAGGCCACGTCGAAGCGCTCACGCAGGCCGATCAGGCCCTGCATGGCGTAAGGCGAGGATGGGTCCATGCGAATCTGCCCGTCCCAGTCGACGGTCATGAAGCGGAAGGTCGGGTCGACCTCGGTGTTGACCACTTCCAGATTCAGCTGGTAGTGCTCGGCGATCGCCTGCCAGTAACGCACCCCGGCACCACCCAGCGGGTCGACGCCCAGGCGCAGGTTGGCGGCGCGGATGACGTCGAAGTCGATGACGTTGGCCAGGTCCGCGACATAGTTGCCGACATAGTCATGACGCTGGGTGGTCGGCGCCTTGAGGGCCTGGGCGTAGTCCATGCGCTTGACCCCGGCCAGGCCTGCAGCCAGCAGTTCGTTGGCCTTGGCCTCGACCCACTTGGTCACGTCGCTGTCCGCAGGGCCGCCGTTGGGCGGATTGTACTTGAAGCCGCCGCTTTGTGGTGGGTTGTGCGATGGGGTGATGACGATGCCGTCGGCCAGGCCAGCCTGGCGGCCACGGTTGTAGCAGAGAATGGCGTGGGACACCGCCGGGGTCGGGGTGTACTCGTCGTCCTTGGACAGCATCACCTGCACACCATTGGCCGCCAGCACTTGCAGGGCACTGGCCGCAGCCGGTGCGGACAGTGCATGGGTGTCGGCGCCAATGAACAGCGGACCATCGATGCCCTGGGCCTGGCGATACAGGCAGATCGCCTGGGTGATGGCCAGCACGTGGTCCTCGTTGAAGCTCAGCTCAAGGGAGGTCCCCCGGTGCCCGGAGGTGCCGAAGGCAACCCGCTGGGCAACCACGGACGCATCAGGGCGGCCGGTGTAGTAGGCGGTCAGCAGGCGGGGAATATCAACCAGTACGCTGGCCGGAGCCAACTTGCCTGCCAAAGGACTGAGCGTCATGCAAGAACCTCGAGTTCAACGAATGTAGGTGTTTGAACGCGCAGTGTACTGGGAGTTGCAACGCCGTGCGATGGGCCGAGCGGGGATTATTGACTGGCCGTCTGCCACCAGGCGGGAAACATCTGCTGCACCCGTGGCTCGGCGAAGCGCTCGTCGATCAGCAGCAGCACGCCACGGTCGTCATCACCGCGGATAACCCGCCCGGCGGCCTGGATCACCTTGCGCACGCCCGGGTACAGGTAGGCATAGTCGAACCCCGCGCCAAACTGACGACCCAGGCGTTGTTTGAACTGCTCATTGATCGGGTTGACCTGAGGTAGGCCGAGGGTAGCGACAAAGGCGCCGATCAGGCGCGTGCCCGGTAAATCCACCCCTTCGCCGAACGCCCCGCCCAGCACGGCAAAACCGATGCCCTGCCCGTCCGGCACAAAACGCGCGAGAAATGCCTCGCGCGCGGCTTCATCCATACCCGCCGCCTGCTCCCAGCGCGGCAGCTCAGGGTAACGTTCGGCCAGCAGCCCGGCGACCTGCTGCAGGTATTCAAAGCTGCTGAAAAATGCCAGGTAGTTACCCGGCCGGTTGCGATACTGCTCGGCGATCAATTCGACGATCGGCGCCAGCGAAGCCTGCCTGTGCTGATAGCGGGTCGACACTTGGCTGACAATGCGTACATCCAGTTGCTCTGCCTTGAACGGCGCCGCGACCTCAAGCCAAGCAGTGTCACCGGGCATGCCCAGCAGGTCGGCATAGAAATGCCGTGGGCTGAGGGTGGCGGAAAACAACGTGACACTGCGCGCGGCACTCATGCGCGGGCCAAGCAAGCGTGCCGGCACCACATTGCGCAGGCACAAGGTGGCCAGGCGCCGCTTGCGCGGGCCATTGCGCTGGCTGATGTCGAAGATGAAATGCTCATCGAACAGCTCCGCCACCCGGCTGAACTGCAAGGCCTGGTGGAAGAACTGCAACAGCAGCGGGTCGACTTGCGCAGGCGCCTGGTTCAGGCGCTCTTGAATCAAGCCAATGCACTGCTGCAACGCGCTGAGCAAGCCATCGGGCAACCGCTCGCTGGCCTGGTACGGCGCATGCTGGTCTTTGTACAGGGCGTTCCACTGGCGGTTCAGCCGATCCAGCGCGCTGACCAACCCTTCAGGCTTGCTCTGGCGCAACGCCTGCAGCTGGCCTTGATCCAGGCTGGCGCTGTACATGCCTCGCCCCCGCTCGACCAGGTTATGCGCCTCGTCCACCAGCACCGATACCCGCCACTGGTTGGCTTGGGCCAGGCCAAACAGCAAGGCGTGAGCATCGAAGTAGTAGTTGTAGTCGGCGATCAGCACATCAGCCCAGCGCGCCATCTCCTGGCCCAGGTAGTAAGGGCACACGTGATGTTCCAGGGCCACCTCACGCAGCGCCTGGCGATCGAGCAATGGCCGCGCCCCAGCCGCCTCGCGTGCGCCAGGCAGGCGGTCGTAGAACCCCTTAGCCAATGGGCAGGACTCGCCATGGCAGGCGCTGCCGGGGTGCTCGCAGGCCTTGTCGCGGGCGATCAGTTCCAACGTACGCAAAGCTGGCTGGGGCGTGGCCTGGTCGATCTGGCGCAGGGCATCGAGTGCCAGCGCCCGGCCGGGCGTCTTGGCCGTCAGAAAATACAGCTTGTCGAGGCGCTGCGGCGCCATCGCCTTGAGCTGCGGGAACAGCGTGCCAAGGGTCTTGCCGATGCCGGTACTGGCCTGGGCCATCAGGCAGCGGCCGGTACTCACCGCCTTGTACAAGGTCTCGGCCAGTTGGCGTTGGCCCTGGCGGAACTGCGGATAGGGGAAGCTCAGCGCCTGCAAGCCCTGGTCACGCTCGGCGAGGCGCTGTTCCTGCATCTGCGCCCAGGCCAGAAAACGTTGGCACTGAAGCGCAAAGAAGCGCTGCAACTCTGCCGCCGTGTGCTGCTCGCTGATCACGGTTTGCCGATCGCTGTCGACATCCAGGTAGACCAGCGCCACCTCGACCTCTGCGAGTTGCCGCGCCTGACACAGCAGCCAGGCGTAGACCTTGGCCTGGGCCCAGTGCAGTTGGCGGTGGTTGTCGGGTTGCCGGGCCAGCTCACCGCGGTGGGTCTTGATCTCTTCCAGGCGATTGAGCTGCGGGTCATAGCCGTCGGCACGCCCGCGCACGCGCAAGCTTTCATAGTGACCTTCGAGGGCGACTTCCGCCTGGTAATCGTCAGCGCGCCGCGCCACCACTCGCCGATGCCCGGCGATGCCTTCCTGGGCGGTGGGCGACGGGGTGAAGCGCAAGTCCAGATCACCGACCTTGGCGCTGAACTCGCACAACGCACGCACCGCCACGCTGTAGCTCATGCCAGCGCCTCACGCCAACGCACGTGGCAGACGGCGACCGGCAGACCGTGCTCACGACAGAACTCAAGCCAGCGCAGCTGGTTGTCCTGCAAGCGATCCCCCGGCCCCTTGACCTCGACCATCAGGTAACGCCCCTGCTCAGGCCAGAACTGAATCAGATCCGGCATGCCGGCGCGGTTGCTGCGGATGTCCTGCAACAAGCGCATGAAGCACTGCTTGAGGTGCGCGGCAGGCACACAGGCCAGCGCCTGCTCGAGCAACTGCGGGGTGAGCATCTGCCAGAACACGAACGGTGACTGCAGCCCCTGCTTGGCGGCAAAGCAGGCCAGGATGGCCTGGGCATGGCTGCCATCATCCAGGCGCGCCAGGCAGGCCTCGAACAGGGCACTGCGCCGCTGCTGAAAATCTTCGTCGTGCAGGTCCTGAGGGGCCATTTGAAACGGGTGAAAGAATGCCCCCGGCACCGGGGCGAAGATCGCCTCCCAGCAGAGCAGGCCGAACAAGCTGTTGAGCAGCGTGTTCTCCACGTAATGAACCTGTCCACCTTGCTGCGCCAAATGCACGCGCACGGCCTCTTCGACCCCAAGTTCGGCCATCTCTACGGGTAGTTGCAGCTCGATCGGCGTGACCACGGACGCGCGGCGCTTGGCGGCGGGTGGCCCGCCCAACTTGCGCGTCAGGCGCGGCAGCATCCGCGCCAACGCCTGAACCTCGTGGGCGTTGTCGGGCGCTGCGGCCATCTGCTCGGCCAGTCTCTTGGCCTGCGCCCACTGTTCGCTGCGCTCCAATACCCGCACCTGGCGAATCCGCGCCTCAGGGTGGCGGCTTTGGCCATAGACCTTCAGCGCCAAGTCCCACTCGGCCAGGCGTTCGCACTGCTGGCCGATGCTGAACAGCACCCGCGAGCGGCGCCGCGCCAGCCAGGGGTTGTCGCTGTGCAGGCCCTCAAGCGTGGCCAGCAGCAGAGCGGGCGCCTCGCCCTGCTCCAACCGCTCGGCACACTGGTGCAAGGCCATGGCCAGGTCGATCTCGGCGCGTTGGCGCAGCGCTCGGCTGTCATCGCTGAACGGGACCTTTTCAAAACGCAGCATGCCCAGGTCGGCCAGGACGAAATCCGACCAGTCCTGGTAGAGATTGCCGAAGAACAACAAGCGCAAGCGGTCGCACAAGGGTTGCAGGCGCCAATGGATGATCTGCACGGGGCTGTCGGCAAACCACTGCGCGAAAGGCCTGGGGGGTAATGACAAGGCCTGCAACTGCGCCAGCAGATCCGGCTTGGCCGCACGCGGGCGGCTCAGTTGCCCAGCGAAGCACTGCACCAGCTCCTCCTTGCGCAGCACGCTGAACAGTTGCTCCAGCGACAAGGGCGCCTGCGTGCTGACCCAGCCCAACGCAGTCAACGGCTGCAAGGCGCAGTGACTGTCACCGATCTCGACATAGTTGAGTTTGTCGCTGCGAAACAGCTCGCCCTTGCGCATGACCATGCGCACCAACAGCGCCTGGGCAGGCTGCTGCAACTGCTCGAACGCGCTGATGAACGCCTGCTCGTGGTCGTCGAGCAGATCGGCATAGCGCACAGCTACCCACGCCAGGACCTGACGGAAGTTATGCAGATAATAGAGGGGGTCATCGACAGAATGAGCGATCACGGCAAGAGGTCGGGCAGCGGCAACGAACACTGGTTATACATACAGATATCCGTGTCTGGCAAGCGCTGCGCCCGGCCACCTAACGCCAGCGAGCAGCGGCAAAGGCCCGCCCTGCCTGTGCTGCATGCCTTTGCTACTCGTCGACTGGCACTGGCAACAGCCGACGAGTGGCGCAGATTATCCGGGCCAGGGGCTAGCGATTTCGACTGCGCTCGTAAGCCGCCAGCACGATGCGTTCCGACTGCACCAGGTAGGCATCGAGCATTGCCGTGGCCTCATCGGGCCGGCCTTCCTCGACACAACGCAAGATCGACGCATTCATATCGACATAAGGCAGGTGGAGAAACTCCGGATCGTTGAGCACGCCGAAGGCCAGGCGCAACTCAGCCGCGATCTGCCCGTAGAACACCACCATCCGCGGGCTGTCAGCCAGCTCGACGATGCCCTTGTGGAACATCATGTTGGCGGTGCCGACGGCTACCCAGTCCTTGGCCTCGCGCGCGCGCATGCCGGCCTCGACCGCCTCGCGCATCTGCAGGGTGCCTGGGTGCATGGGAAAGCCCTGGGCAATGGCCTTGCACTCGATGAAACGGCGCACCCGATAGATGTCGATGATCGACGCCATGTCTGGCTCGGCCACAGTTACGCCACGGTTGGGCTCGTGCTTGAGCAGGCCCTCGCGGGTCAGCACACGGAAGGCCTCACGCAAGGTATTGCGGGAAATCTGCAGGCTCTCGGCCAGCGCTGCTTCGGACAGGCGCTGGCCGGGTACCAGCTCGCCTTCCACCAGCATTCTGCGGACTTCATGGGTGATGGACTCGCCCAGCGTGCGTGGCAGGGAACAAGCAGCGTCGTTCATAAGCAATCCAGAATGAGATAACCGTGCAGATGTTCCATCAGCACCTTGTGCTTGGCAAGACGCAGCGTCACGGCTGCTCCGTTAGGTAACACTGCCAGCGTAGATTGTTACAATCTGGTGCACATTGACCACCCACCACCAAAACATTGTTGAACAATCTGCTGGCGATATACCTACATTGCAGCGTTTTTAATTGAGTTTGGCATGCACATTGCTCTACCCAGGCACCTCTCATTGTAGGAATGATGCCGTGACACAGCTCGCTCATGACTTCACCAAGGCGCGACGGTCTTCGCTGATTGCCGCGATCTTCATGATGGCGACTTCCGCCATCGGGCCAGGCTTCCTCACCCAGACCACCACCTTTACCGCCACCCTGGGTGCTGCGTTTGCCTTTGGTATCCTGGCCTCGATCCTGATCGATTTCGTCGTGCAGCTGAACGTCTGGCGCATCGTTACCCTGACCCGCATGCGCGCCGCGGAACTGGCCAATACCGCCATTCCCGGCAGCGGTTATCTGCTCACGGTACTGGTGGTGTTCGGTGGCCTGGTGTTCAGCCTGGGCAACATCGCCGGCGCCGGTCTGGGCCTGAACGCCCTGACGGGTCTCGATCCCAAATGGGGTGGCGCGTTCAGTGCGCTGGTGGCCATTGCGATCTTCTCCTCGCACCGCGCAGGGATTGCCATGGACCGCATCATGATGGTGCTCGGCACGCTGAAAGTTGGCCTGATCGTGTTCGCCGCCTTCGCCACCCACCCGCCGTTGGGCGAGGCACTGCGCCAGGCGGTCTGGCCTGACTTCATCGACTTCGCCTCGATCACCACCATCGTCGGTGGCACCGTCGGTGGCTACATCACCTATGCCGGTGCGCACCGCCTGCTCGATCGCGGCGTGGTCGGGGTGCAGAACATCGAGGTGGTGTCCAAGGCTGCGCTGACCGGCATTCTGGTCACCGGCATTGCCCGTTACGTACTGTTCCTGGCCGTGCTTGGGGTGGTCGCCAGCGGCGTGGTCATCGACGTTTCCGGCCAAGGCGCCAACCCGGCTGCGCAAGCGTTCAAAGCCGCTGCCGGCGACATCGGCATGATGGCCTTCGGCTTGGTGCTGTGGGCGGCCGGGATCAGCAGCGTGATCGGCGCCTCATACACCTCGATGTCGTTCATCACGGTGTTCTCCAAGCGTATAGATGAACGCGTACGCAACCTGAGCACGGTGGCGTTCATCCTGATCGCCTTGGTCCTGTACATGATGCTGGGCAAGCCACCTGCGGCGCTGCTGGTGTTCGCCGGCGGCTTCAATGGCTTGATCCTGCCGCTGGGCCTGAGCATTTTCATGTACGTTGGCTGGCGTCGCGCCGACCTGATGGAAGGCTATCACTACCCTCGCTGGCTGCTGGTGCTGGGCGTGGTGACCTGCCTGTTGTCGTGGTTCATGGCATTCAAGTCGGCAGGTGCCATCTTTGCCTTTATCAACGCAGCCTGATTACCGCGGAGACTTCAACATGCGTTCCATTGATCTGAACAGCGACTTGGGGGAGAGCTTCGGCGCCTGGAGCATGGGCGACGATGCGGCGATCCTCGAAGTGGTCAGCAGCGCCAACGTCGCCTGTGGCTTTCATGCCGGCGACCCGCTGGGCATCCTGCACACGCTGGAGACCGCCGCAGCGCGCGGCGTAGCCATCGGCGCCCACGTGGCCTACCCGGACCTGGTCGGTTTTGGCCGGCGCAACATGGATATCCCTGCCGAGCAACTGCGCGCCGATGTCATCTACCAGATTGGCGCGCTCATGGGCCTGGCGCGCAGCGCCGGCACCCGGGTCAGCTATGTCAAACCGCATGGTGCGCTGTACAACACCATCGCCCATGACCGCACCCAGGCAGACGCGGTGATCCAGGCCGTACTGCGGATCGATCCGCAACTGAAACTGGTGTGCCTGGCCAACTCGCCGCTACTGGACTGGGCCGGCGAGGCGGGCCTTGCGTGTGTCGCCGAGGCCTTCGCCGACCGCGCCTACACCGCCCAGGGCACGCTGGTGTCACGCTCGCGACCGGGCGCTGTGCTGCACGACCCTGAACTGATCGCCCAGCGCATGCTGCGCCTGGTGCGTGAAGGTGTGATCGAAGCCGAGGACGGCCAGGTGATCAGCCTGCAAGCCGAGTCGATCTGTGTGCATGGCGACAGCCCCGATGCGGTCAACATCGCCCGCGACCTGAAAAGCCGCCTGCTCGAAGCAGGCGTCACACTCCGCGCATTTTCCTGAGGTTGACCATGACGCCATTGCAGCAGGCCCGCCAAGCCGCCGTCGACGCCCGCGCCCGTTATCGCGCAGGGCTGGTAGCACCGAGCGCCGGCCAGGCGCCTGGGTTGACCCAGGCCAACATGATTACCCTGCCCCGCGAATGGGCCTACGACTTTCTACTGTTTGCCCAACGCAACCCGCAAGCCTGTCCGGTGCTCGATGTCACCGAGCCTGGCAGCTACAGCACGTTTCTGGCCGAGGGCGCCGACCTGCGGACCGACCTGCCCGCCTACCGGGTCTGGCGCGACGGCCAACTGGCCGAGGAAGTCAGCGATGTCCGCGAGCAGTGGGCGCAACACGACGATCTGGTCAGCTTCCTGATCGGTTGCAGCTTCACCTTCGAGGCCGACCTGATCAACGCCGGCATCGACGTGCGCCACATCAGCCAAGGCTGCAACGTGCCGATGTACCGCACCAACAAGCTGTGCCGCCCCGCCGGGCGCCTGCATGGCGAAATGGTGGTGTCGATGCGTCCGATCGCTGCCGAGCGCGTGGCGGATGCGGCCAGGATCACCGCGCGCTATCCAGGCGTGCATGGCGCGCCGGTGCATGTGGGCGAACCGGCTCTGCTCGGCATCGAGGACCTGACGCGTCCCGACTTTGGCGACGCAGTCACCCTCAAACCCGGCGAGATCCCGGTGTTCTGGGCATGTGGGGTAACACCGCAGGCGGTGGTGATGGCTTCCAAGGTGCCGTTTGCCATCTCCCATGCACCCGGGCACATGTTCATTACCGACATTGCCGACAGCTACTACCACGTATAGGAGTGGAGCATGCGTTTCTATCCGGTCAGCCTGGACGCGCTCTTGGTTGAATTGGCGAACCTGGACGAGACCCTGGTCTTGTTCGACTCGCTCCAGCATGAGCCCATCGTCGGCGTGAGCGAGATCATTCCGGCAGCGCGCACGCTGCTAGTGCACTTTTGCCCCTTGAGCCTCAGCCGCGAGGCGCTGGCCGCACGAATTGCCTCGCGCCAGCTGCACGGCCAAACGCGCGCGGCCGGCAAGCTGGTTGAGATTGCCGTGCACTACAATGGCGAAGACCTCGAAGAGGTGGCGCGGGCGCTGGATATCAGTGTCGAGGAGGTGATCCGCCGCCATACCGGCAGCGATTACAACGTCGCCTTCTGCGGCTTCGCCCCAGGCTTTGCCTACCTCAGCGGCGGCGCCGAATTCGTCGTGCCGCGGCGCAGCACCCCTCGTACCCGCATTCCTGCCGGAGCCGTAGCCCTGGCCGGCGGTTTCAGTGGTGTTTATCCGCAAGCCAGCCCCGGTGGCTGGCAGATCATCGGCATCACCGAGCAGAAGATGTGGGATTTGCAGCGCGAGCAGCCGGCTTTGCTCCAGCCGGGCTATCGCGTGCGCTTTCACGATGCCGGACCGCGGCCAGCGGCGCGGGTCTCGGTTGCCGTAGCCACCCCTCAAGTGACAGCGCCCGCCGTTGGCCAGGCCTTGGAGATTGTCTCGCCTGGGCTGCAAACGCTGTTGCAAGACCTTGGCCGCCCAGGCCTCGCCGGACAAGGCGTATCGGCTTCGGGGGCGATGGACAGGGGCGCCTTGCGCGCCGCCAACCAGGCCGTGGGCAACGCTGCGGCAAGCGCCTGCCTGGAAATCCTCATGGGCGGCCTGAAGCTCATTTGCCATGGCCAGGCAGTGGTCGCCGTTACCGGCGCTACAGCGGCGCTGCAAGTGCGCACAGCTGACGGCCAACTGCTGCAACCGCAGCTGTACATGCCCTTTGCCTTGCACGATGGCGATCAACTGAGCATCGACGCGCCTACGGCTGGCCTGCGCAATTACCTGGCCATTCGCGGCGGTTTCGATCACCCGCCAGTGCTAGGCAGCCTGTCTACCGACACCCTCGCCCAGATTGGCCCCGCGCCACTGGCGGCGGGAACTCGCCTGGGCTTCCGGCAGCGCAGTGGCGGCGCCGCCGTGTCGCTCAGCGAGCAAGCGCCGTTCGCGATGCCGCGCGCCGACCAGGTCATCACCCTGGATGTACTGATGGGCCCGCGCAGCGATTGGTTCACGCCGCACGCGCAGACGCTGCTGGCCGAGCAGCTGTGGCAGGTCACGCCGCAATCGAACCGGATCGGTATCCGCCTGGCCGGCGCGCAGCCCTTGGCGCGTGCCATCGATGGCGAACTGCCCAGCGAAGGCACCAGCGTCGGCGCCATCCAGGTGCCGCCCAGTGGCCAGCCGGTGCTGTTCTTGGCTGACCATCCGTTGACCGGCGGCTACCCGGTAATCGGCGTGGTTGCGCCCTATCACCTGGACCTGGCCGGGCAAATTCCAGTCAACGCACGTATTCGCTTCAACCCGCTGGGCGCATTCGAGCCCGTGTGCCCTGCCCTTTCTGACGAGATCCAACAGCGATGAAAAAGGTTCTGATTGCCAACCGCGGCGAAATCGCCGTCCGTATCGCCCGCGCTTGCCGCGACTATGGGGTGGCATCGGTGGCGGTGTACGCCGATGCCGATATCGATGCGCTGCATGTCCGTCAGGCCGACGAGGCTTATGCGCTGGAGGGCCAACGGCCCGCCGACAGCTACCTGAACATCGACAAGCTGCTGGCGGTGGCGGCACGTGCCGGCGCCGACGCCGTGCATCCCGGTTATGGGTTTCTCTCTGAACGCGCCGACTTCGCCCGTGCGGTGATCGCCGCGGGCCTGACCTGGATCGGCCCAGACCCCAGCACCATCGATGCACTGGGCGACAAGGTGCAGGCTCGGCGCATTGCCCTGAAAGTCGGCGCGCCCCTGGTGGCCGGCACTGAAGACCCGGTCAAGGATGCCAGCGAAGTTGTCGCGTTCGCCCAGCAGCACGGCCTGCCGATTGCCATCAAGGCCGCGTTCGGCGGTGGTGGGCGTGGCCTCAAGGTGGCGTGGAAGCTCGAAGAAGTCAGCGAGCTGTATGAGTCGGCGGTGCGCGAAGCGGTTGCCGCCTTCGGTCGTGGCGAGTGCTTCGTCGAGCGTTTCCTCGATCGCCCTCGGCACATCGAGGCGCAGATCATCGCCGATCGCCACGGCCGGGTGGTGGTGGTCGGCACCCGGGACTGCTCGCTGCAGCGACGTAACCAGAAACTGATCGAAGAGGCGCCTGCGCCGTATCTGACAGATGAGCTGCGCCAGCGCATCCATGCCTCGGCGCGCGACATCTGCGCCGAGGCCGGTTATGTCGGCGCCGGTACGGTGGAATTCCTGCTCAGCGGCGATGGCACGCTGTCATTCCTGGAGGTCAACACGCGTTTGCAGGTGGAGCACCCGGTCAGCGAAGAAACCAGTGGTATCGACCTGGTCATCGAGCAGCTACGCGTTGCCCAAGGGCTGGCGCTGTCGTTCAGCGATACGCCAGTTCCGCGCGGCCACAGCTTTGAGTTTCGCATCAACGCCGAAGATGCCGGCAACGGCTTTTTGCCAACACCCGGCGCCATCACCCGCTTCCAGCCGCCCTCCGGACCTGGCGTGCGTGTGGATAGCGGGGTGGTCGAGGGCTCACGGGTTTCGCCCAATTTCGATTCGATGATCGCCAAGCTGATCGTGACTGGCGCGACCCGCGAGCAAGCCATCGCCCGTGCCCGGCGCGCCTTGGCCGAGTTCGAGGTGGAGGGCGTCGCCACCGTGCTGCCGTTCCATCAGGCGGTGATGGCGCATGCCGATTTCACCGCCGCCGATACCTTCGCGGTGCACACCCGTTGGATCGAGACCGACTTCGCCGATCAGCTAGCAATTGCCCCGCGCAGTGCCAATGCTGCCGACCCCGGCGTGCTGCGCAGCTTCGTCGAGATTGACGGCAAGCGTCACCAACTGGGCTTGCCAGCGGCGCTTCTAGGCGGTTTGAGCCTGAACTCGGCCGCACAGAGCACAATTGGCCAAGCCCAGGTGGAACCCTTAGACCCACAGGCGATAGTCACCCCGGTTGCGGGCAACCTGCATACCTGGCTCGTTGCCAACGGTGAAGCGGTGCAGGCTGGGCAAGTGGTGGCGGTGATGGAAGCGATGAAAATGGAGACGTCCATCCTCGCACCCTGTGCAGGTCAGTTGCAGATTGGCCAGCAGCCTGGCGCCTACTTTGAAGCCAGGTCGGTGATTGGCCGTATCCAAGCGCCAGACTGAGGCCCGGGCAAAATCTGCGTAACGTGCACGGTAGCTGGGTAGCAACCCGGTTGCCGCGCCGCATTCAGGTGAACACCACTGCGCGCCAGCCTGACGTTCACCCTTGATCTTCTGGAGGCACTTGCTCTTGCAACACATGGTCGAGCAGGCGGAGCGCATGCTGCAGGTTTTGCTCGTTGCTGCCCTCCCAGACCAACAACAGGCACTGATGAAAGCGCCCCTGCAAACTGAACCGATCACCGGGGACAATCAGCAGGTCGCTGCCCGCCAGTACCTCAAATGCACGATTACTGGCCAACGGCTGGTGCAAGCGTACCCACAATGCCTGCCCTCCCTGCGGCATACAAAAAACCACCCGTTCACCCAAATGCAGCTGGACCTGCTGACAGAGCAATTGCATGCGCGCCTCGCGTTCCCTGCGCAAGGGCGCCAGATGGCAATCCACCTCGCCTTTCACGTACAACTGGGCCAACGCCTGCTGGCGCAGCGGCGGCAGCAAAAAACCTCGCTGGGCAAACTTTTCAGCGACGCCTGCATGTCGGCACAAGACAAAGGCATAGGGTGCCTCGGCCCCCACGGCAGCTTCCAACGACCCCAGCACCAGCACGCCCTTAGGCTCTAGCCAATCGCGCAGGCGTCGGTTCGCGGGCGCCGCGAAGCACAGCTCACTGTCTAGGTCGTTCTCCAGCAACCAGGCCGGATGCTCAGCCAGCAGCGCGGCAATCTTGCGTTGTTCAAGCTCAGTCACCAGCCGCCCGGTCGGCAAGCTCAGGTACGCAGGCATGACCACCAGTCGCACCGGTTCACGCGCCAACAGCCGCGAAAATACCTCCAGGTCCAAGCCACACTCGGCGTCCAGCGGAACCTCCAGCACACGCAGGCCGGCCAACTGCAACCCGCGCAGCAGTCGCCAGCAACAGGGCGATGCGACCAGCGCTGTGGCGCCACGCAGGTGCAAGGCGCAGAGCAGGGTTTGCAGCAGTGCTTGGACGTCGGTGGCCAGGTGCACATCCTCTGCGCTCCAGCACAGGCGCGAAGAGCGGGTATAGCGCGCCGCCAGCGCGTTACGCAGTTGCGCGCCCCCCACCGCTCGCCGTAGTCCACTTTCTTCGCACGCGCTTTGGCGCGACAAGCGACGCTCCTGCAGCAGCAACGCGCGTTCCAGCGCAGCTGAACAAGACAGCGGCACGTGCAATGCCGACAACGGCTGCGGGCGTGGGTTAGCCGCCTGAGCTTCGTCCTTCAGACAAGCACGTACGAAATAACCCGACTTGGGCACTGAACGTACCCGCCCCTCATGCTCGAGCAGGCTGTAGGCACTTTGCACCGTCGCCAGCGACACGCGCAGACGACGTGCCAAATCGCGTAGCGAGGGCAAACGCCCCTTACCGTTGCGGTCTGCTTCACCAATCAAGCGCTCAAGATAGCGATAAACCGTCTGGTAGGCGAACTCACCACGGGCCGACCGGCTCATCAGGTCGCGACCTGAGGCACCGCTCTAGCGCTCGCTTGCAGACGCAGGGCCAGGTCACGTCGCGCCAGATTGGCCACTACGCGTCTGGCCGGCTGGCCCATGCGCCGGGCATAGATTGCCTTGAGCTGCGCCAAACTCAGACCGCTGATATCCATCAACCACTGCTGCACCGGCTCTGGGCAGGTTTTGCCCTGCAAGGCCCGATGCAGATAGGGCAAGGCGACCCGCATACCGGGATGGCAATACTCAACGAAACCCTCAAGCCCGCACCCATGATCGGCGAACGGGGCATGAATCAGGCAAACCAACTGCTGCTCGGTCAACCCGGCCAGGTTCAGAAAGCGCGCCTGGGCCGAGTCATTCGCCTGCGTGGAATGAGCACGATCGCGCACCGCCAGCCCCAGGCGCCCTTCTTTGTGCCTCTTGCGCTGCTGACGGCCGCGCAATTGGCGCAGGTGCAGCAATGCGTCAAGATCAAAGTAAGCCATCAGGGCTGCCTGGGGCCTGGAAGGTTCGAGGTGCACGCCGAGCATCTGCTGCAACTGGCTGTCGTCGAGCCTGTCCTGCAGCAAGTCGTCCACCGCGATCACCCGCAGTGGGCTGTCTGGATTTGCCATGGTCGCAGGGCTGCGGGGGGCGTCCAAAGGTGCGTCTGCCAATGCTTGCAGCCAGCCAAGCGCCTCAGCCAGCGTCGCCAGATTCAGATACGTGCCATGCAGGCCCGACTCCCCCGCCAGACGCAGGCAGCGCCGACTCCACGCCAGATAGAGCAGGCGCTGGCGCTCAGGGATGAGCGTGATCAGGGCGCTCGCACCTTGACTATTCTCCAGCACCAGGCAAAAAGCATTGGCCAGCTGCAGGTGCAGGCGGCTACCGAACATGGCTTCAGGCTGGCCTGCGGTCAGGTGGCCAAAAACCAACAACGCTTGGCGCGATTGCGCCCAAGTCTCTATCGACATCGTTGGGCGGACGCGAAAGGGCACCACCGCTTGCCCTTCGATCATCAGCAACTCCACCCTCGCATCATCTTGCATAAACAGCTTGCCGAAGCTGCGCTCGTGGTTGATCAGAGTCTTCTGGCTGATGGCCGGCAGCGCGGCGACCACCACGCGCAGTCGAAAGGTGGCAGGCGCACGCAAGGCGATGGTCAACTGCGCAGCACGCAAGCAGGCTAGCAAATGGGCGCTTCGTCGGTCCTCCCCGTGCACCACTAGCAGCTGAAACTGGCCAATGTACTCAACACCTCCAGCCGCCACTAGCAGTCGTTGGATCAATAACTGCATAGATGCACGCTGGGCCTGGGACATATGTTTCAACAAGCGCTCCAGCACTTGCTGATAAATGTATTGCATGGCTTGGTCATGAATATCACTCATGGGCACCCCTTCCTTTCGAGGACTTCTGCTCACCACTAAATGGCGCGCAAAATCAAGTTAGCTTCCCGCTTATCGGACATTTCTTACATCTATTTAGGAGCCAGGCAAGTGACAACTTACTGCCGCCAAACCATTGAAAAAAATCCGCACCACCATCGCCCTCAACCGCCCTCTACCCCGCTGCATATCGACGTGCATGCTCATTAAGCGCTCCCCGGAGCTGACTATCACCGGGCCATTATCAATCCTTGCCCGACGAATAAAAGATACAGATCTCGGTAAAAAAACCATTCAGCAAGGAACAACCAAGGATCTGCCCATAAAATTGACCGAACAAAACAAACGCACAAATAGAAAAAGTAGACTTGCAACTTACGAAAACACAAACAACCGTAATCCGTTACTTCGAAACATGTAGGAAGCATCCGAAAAAACGCATACATCTCCGCATACTTGATCACTTAGCGTGTCGTGGTCGGTCAAGCGGCCCTGCGGCTGCAGAGAGCCATTGGCGCTACGGCCCTTCACGCAACACACCCTCCCCAAGATTGCAATTCACCTCAAGCTCGCCCAAGCTCAGCCCCTCTGCCTCAACGGACTCGCCGATGCCCCGACACCGTCACTACCTGATCGCCGTGCTGTTGCTGATTCTGGTATCGGTGGTGATCGGCTATTTGTCGCGCAGCGAGGCGCCTACCGCACCCACCCTGCCGCCACATAGCTACGCCAAAGCCCTTCGCATGGCCCATAACGGCCAACCGGGCGCCGCCCGCGTGCTCTATCAGCAATTGCAGCGCAACGACCTGGCGCCCATTCGTCGCGCGGCGTTGTATGCCGAACTGGCCAACTACCCTTCACCCAAAGCGCTGGAGCTGGCCAAGCTTGATCTGCAGCACGACGAACCGCTGGTGCGCCGCGCCGCCATTGCCAGCATTCGCCAGCTATTGCCCGCGACGCAGCGCAGCCTGGTGCTAGGGCCACTGCTTGATGACGATGACCAGAGTGTTCGCTTTGCCGCAGTGGACGCCTTGCTGGGCCTGGATCCCGATGCGATTGGCCTGTACTTCGGTCCACTGCAACAGGCCCTTGACCAATTCCAGCAAGCACTTGAAGCACAACCGGAAGATCCCGCCGCGCAAATCCACCTGGCACGCCTGTATTTGCACGAACACGACTACCAGCGTGCTGACGCAGCCCTGCAACGCAGCCTGAAAGCGTCGCCGGAGAGTCTGGAGGCGTTAGCCACCCAAGTTCGTTTGTTGGAGCGCCAGGGTCAGCACGATGCTTCTCGGCAGGTGCTGGGCAAGGCCCTGGCCTTGCAGCCAGACTCAGCTTTTCTGCAGCACCAACTAGGCCTCTGGCTGACTCGCCACGATCAGCACGAGTACGCATTGTTGGCGTTCTCCCGCGCAGTGGAACTGCAGCCTGATGACCCCGACTATCGCTATGCGCTGGCGCTAACCCTGCACCAGTTGGAGCAGGTTGAGGCCGCGCAAAAACAGCTGGAGACGGTATTGAGTCGACAGCCGGCCAATCGCAAGGCGCGGCTATTGCTGATCCAATACTGGAAAGAAACCGGGCAGTTGCAAAATGTTCAGGTGCTACTGGCCGAACTTGAGCGACAAAACCCGGATGATCCAATACTCCAGCAAGGCCTTTAGAGAAATCCTGAAACAGTTTGAACCCCAGTCCCGGCGCCATGGTCCAGTGGATATCGGCAGGGTCACTTGCGACCCGCCAACTGTTTCGGGAGAGCTGCCTTGGCCGCTTCGTTGTCACTGGACGAGCGTGCACTGATCTTGGCTCCAGCACGTCTGGGGGCAGAGACCAGCAGAATGCTTGCGGCTGCAGGAATCGGCTGCCAACGTACAACCGATCTGGCGCGCTTGTGTGGCTGGCTGTCTGAGGGTGTTGGCCTGGCAATCGTCGCTGAAGAGAGCCTGTCCGACGATCAGAAGTCGCCTTTGCATCAATTCATAGATGGCCAACCTGAATGGTCCGACTTGCCCATTGTGTTGCTGGCCAATGTCCACTCGCCGACCACCGGTCCACCGCGAGAGCGCTTGGGTAACTTGCTGTTGCTGCAGCTTCCTTTTGATGATTGCCAGCTACTAAATCTCAGCCAATCGGCCCTTCGTGCCCGACGCCGTCAGTACGTTGCTCGCGACCAATTGCTCGAGTTGCAGCAGCAATTGCACAATCAGACACAGCAGCGGCAAAAAGAAGTCCAGGCACTGCACCAAACGCGCAAGATGGAAGCCATTGGTCAATTGGCCGGCGGCGTTGCCCACGACTTCAATAATCTGTTGACCAGCATCGGCGGAAGCTTCGAGTTAATTGACCGGTACCTGCAACAGGGCCGCACCGACAAGCTTGGCGGGGTGTTGCGCATGGGCCAGGAAGCCGTTACGCGTGCCGCCCGCCTGACCCATCGATTATTGGCGTTTTCCTCCCGGCAATCACTGGACAGCCGCAGTGTCGACCTGAGCGCCTTGCTCGAGTCGATGCCATTGACTGACTTAGGCGGCGCAATCAACGTGCAAGTACGTCTGCCGAAGAACCTCTGGCGGGTGCAGGCGGATGATCAGCAGCTGCGTGAAGCGTTGGACAATCTACTGACCAACGCTGCGGAGGCGATGCCCAGCGGCGGCGAAATGACCATCGAGGCGAGCAACCTGCGCGTTGACAAGGCACGCTTGGCCCATGAAGGCCTGGCCAGCGGTGATTATCTGCGCATCAGCATCAGCGATAACGGCCAAGGGATGTCGCAAAGCACCCTGGAGCGGGCTTTTGAGCCGTTTTTCAGCACCAAACCGGTTGGCCAGGGCATCGGCATGGGGTTGTCGATGGTCTATGGCTTCAGTAAGCAGTCGCATGGCCACGTAGCGCTGCACAGTGAAATTGGCCGAGGCAGTAGAGTTGACCTGTATCTGCCACGCGATCCAGGCAATGTGCAGCCTCAAGCCAAGGCCAATCACCCACCCGCCCCCACTGCCAAGGCTGATCAGCATGTGCTGATAGTCGAAGACGACGAACATGTGCGCCTGCTGGTGTGCCAGGCACTTGCCGAAGATGGCTTGGATTGCCAGGTAGCGAGCAACGCCAACGAGGCGCTGCGCGTGCTGCACTCCCCTCGCCCCTTGGCCTTGCTGATCAGTGATGTCGGGCTCCCCGGAATGAACGGCAGGCAATTGGCCGAAATTGCCCAGCAGTTGCGCCCGGACCTGCCTGTGCTGTTCATCACCGGTTACACAGAAACGGCGATGGCCAGGGAAAACTTTCTTGGGCCAGGCATGCAATTGATCTGCAAGCCGTTTGAACTCAACCACCTGCAACAGAGGGTTGCCGGGATGCTGGGCAAACGCTCAAGCGGCGCTAACAACTAATCATGCGTTGGGCCTGCTCTACCAAGCTCTCCAGGGTGAAGGGCTTGAGCATCAGCGCAGTTCCTGACTGGCTGAGCAATTGCTGCTCTATGGGTTGTTCGGTAAATCCGGTAATGAATAGAATTTTCTGTTCGGGGTTGAGCAGACGCATGGCCTTGGCTACCTGACGTCCACTGAATCCTCCCGGAAGCCCAATGTCGGTGATGACCAAATCAAATGTGCCAGCGAGCCGGTACTGCCCCAAAGCAGAATTGGCATCGGTAGCATCGCTGACATCAAAACCAAAGTCCGCCAATGCCTCTTTCATCAAATTGCGTAGATTGGCCTCATCGTCGATCAACAGCACGCGCTCGCCGCGTCCACGTGCGGTGCTTGCTGGTAACGCTGCTGAGGTCTGTTCTGGTTCCGGCAACGCCTCACCACGCGGAAACATCATTGACACCCGGGTGCCCTTACCCAAGGTCGATTCAACCCAAGCGTGGCCACCAGACTGCCTGACAAAACCGTAGACCATCGGCAACCCAAGCCCCGCCCCTCGACCAGCCGGTTTGGTGGTGAAAAACGGTTCGAACGCACGTGTCACGTCTTCTCTCGACATGCCATGGCCATTGTCCTCGACATGAATGGTCACATAATCTCCGTTGGGCAAACCGCTATCGCTGGCCTGCGAGCCCGTCAGACGCTGGTTGACACTGCGAATCGTCAGCTGGCCGCGGTCCCGGCAGGCATCGCGGGAATTGGCGCACAGATTGATCAATGCATTTTCCAATTGCGCGGCATCCAGATAGACCGGCCATGGCGCCGTATCCAATTGCCACTGCAAGCGCATCTCCGGCCCCAGTGCCTGCAGCAGTAACGGCTCGGCGGCTTCCAGCAAGCGGTTGATATCCACGTTGTCCGGTGACAGTGGTTGGCTTCTGGAAAAGGCCAACAATCGATGGGTGAGGGTCATCGCCCGCTGGACTGAATCACGCGCCAATAGCACATAGTTGTCGACCCGCTCTAAACGCCCTTGCGCCAAGCGCCGTTGCAACAGCTCAAGGCTACCGCCGATACCCGACAACAGGTTATTCATCTCATGGGCCATACCACCCGCCAACTGCCCTACAGCTTGCATTCGCTGACTGTTGCGCAGGAGCATCTCACTCTGGCGAATGGCGTCTTCGCGCTCTTGGCTGATATCGCGCCCCACCGCCGTCAACACATCACCTTCCAGCCTGCCGCTCCAGCTGAACCAACGGTAATGCCCTTCTTTGTGGCGTAGCCGAGTTTCGATCTGCTCGACCCCTTTGCCATGCAGGACATCCAGGACCGCACTACGGATTTGCGGGCGGTCGGCCGGATGCACCAGCTCCAGGATCGGCATGCCCGCCACTTCATCCTCACTCCAGCCCAATATCTGCTGCCACGCAGGATTGGCCGCGTGCAGACGCATGTCGCGCTTGAGCATGACCATGGCATCGCGCGAAAGCTGCCAGATGTGGTCTCGGTCCGCCATGTAGCGAGCGATCTGCTTTTCGAAGGTTGTCGCCAGTTCTCGCCACTGGCCAATGGTCTCCATGCTCGCGGTGGTATCGATGACCGTATGCAGTACGCCCGCTACTGCCCCCTGATCATCCCTGATGGGGGTGTAGCTGAAGGCATACCAGGCTTGGCCCATGCCGTTGCCAGGGTCTATGCGAATGGGGGTGTCTTCAACGAAACTGGCCTGACCTTGCAGCGCTTTGAACACACAAGGGCCGATCACCTGCCAGTGTTCGTCGCTCCACAACGCATCGAAAGAACAGCCCAAGGTCTGCCGTTTTGCCGACAATAGGCCTCGATACCCCTGGTTATGGATCACCGTCAGCTCCGCACCCCATGCCAGTGCGCTGGGGAACGGCGAATGCTGCATCATGTCGACGGCAATGCGTAGGGCCGGCGGCCATTGGGGTAAGGCCCCCAAGGATGTTGTGCTCCAGTCGAACTGGCTAATCGACTTGTCCATGCTTTCAGCAAAGGGGACGGCTGGCGTAAGGCTAATTACCTGGAGTCCAGGCTCGGATGACTTACCTTTCGCGACCAATTTGTTCATTCCTTGACGTGGCTGGCTGCCCAGCATCATCTGCCTGGACAAGGCGTACTGCAACATTTGGTTAACCACTGACTAAGCCGACCTTAATCGCCTCAATCGTGCATAGACCCAAGGCTAGCACATTGCCACTATCACACCGATGGCATCGTGCTCAGTGCCAGCTATGCTGATTAGGCTTTGCCATGCGTTCCCGGAGTCACCGGGCCCTTTCCTGTCGATGGAGCGAGGTCATGAGCAAGAAAATCCTAGTCGTGCTGACCAACACCGCCAAATATCCCACCCTTAAACGCGCAACCGGCCTGTGGCTGGGCGAGGCGGTCCACTTTGTCGAGGTGGTCGAAAAAAGTGGCTACGCCGTTGACTATGTCAGCCCCAACGGCGGATACATTCCCATTGATCCGCACAGCCTGCAGATGGCGCCTGATCTGGATTGGCAGTGGTATGACGACAAGCAGTTCATGAACCGCTTGGGCACTACCCTCAGCCCAGGCCAGGTAAAACCTGATGATTACAGCGCGATTTACTACACCGGCGGCCATGGGGTTATCTGGGATTTCCCGGATAACGCGGCGCTGCAAGAGCTGGCGCGGCGCATCTATGAAAAAGGGGGTGTGGTCGCGGCGGTGTGCCATGGAGCAGTCGGCTTGTTGAATATCAAACTTAGTGACAACACGCTGTTGATCAAAGACCGTGAAGTCACCGGTTTTTCCAATACCGAAGAAAAGCTCGCTGAGCTGGATAAGGTAGTTCCCTATCTGACTGAGAACGAGCTGGGCGCACGAGGCGGTAGATACACCAAGCACGATGAGCCGTGGGCTGAGTTTGTCGTGTGCGATGGGCGGTTGATTACCGGCCAAAACCCAGCTTCTAGCGCCTTGGTGGCGGAAAAAGTTGTAGAAACGCTCGGCAAGAAGAGCTGACTCCCACAGCGCGCGACCACATTTACCAGAGTTAAACCGGCTCAAGACTACAGCTCAGAGAGGATGTCCCCCGTACCCTCCCCCAGCATCTGTCCAACAATGGACAGCTCTGACAAGGAGGGTAAGCCGATGTCGAAACTCAAGTATGCAGCACGAAGCCTGTTGCAGCTTTTGCTGATTATGGGGGTTGGGCTGGTGCCTGTGGCTTCCGGGCTGACAGTGATGGTATATCAGCTGGAGAACAATCTTGACGAGCACGCTCGGGTAACGGCCAGCGAAGCCGTGGTGGTCATTGATCGGGTGTTAGACAACTTGCTTAGCGCCGCCAGCGACACCTTGGCATATGCCGGTAGACCCTGCGACCGCGTGATCGGTGCGTTGAAAGCCCGCACAGCCAAGGACTCGCGAATTAGTTCACTGATGTTGACGCGCAACAACATAGGTTATTGCAGCACTTTACCGCCTCCCTATCCAAAGCTGCACCACTCTGACACCCAAAGCCCGAATGTCAGGCTTAATTTGACCTCTCCTAGCACCCCGAATGGGGTGGTCGTGGAGTATTGGTTAGCAGCTAACAACTCAGGCGTCGTCGCCACCGCCTATGGCCTTGCGCTGCGCAACGCATTGTATGGCTTCCAGGGTGACTTGGTGATGCTGCTGGAGTTCGATGACAAGTACATCTGGGCCCGAGGAGACAGTCGGGAGCCGACGCGGCCATCGCAATCGGAGTTCTTCCAGAGTGCGCGATCAGTCAAACACGGCTACACGCTTAAAGCAGGCTATCCCACCGGTCACACGGCTCACGAGATACACCATTCCCTACTGGGAACGCTCCCGTCACTGGCGCTGGTAGGCGTGCTGACCGCTGCGATGGCCTATTGGGGAATTCACAGGAAAAGGCATAAAACCAGGGCAACCCCCGCCCTGAACACAAGACGGGGGCGTGCCAGTAGTTAATCGGTGCTGAGCACACCGCGACGCACCTGATCGCGCTCGATCGATTCGAACAGGGCTTTGAAGTTACCCTCGCCAAAGCCATCATCGCCCTTGCGCTGGATGAACTCGAAGAACACGGGCCCCAGCAAGGTTTCCGAGAAGATCTGCAGCAGCAGTCGCTTGTCATCGGCCTCGGAGGCACCATCGAGCAGGATACCGCGGGCCTGCAACTGATCGACCGGCTCACCATGACCAGGCAGACGCTCTTCGAGCATCTCGTAGTAGGTTTGCGGCGGGGCGGTCATGAAGCGCATGCCCAAGCCTTTGAGGGCGTCCCAGGTCTTGATCAGGTCATCGGTGAGGAAGGCGACATGCTGGATGCCCTCGCCGTTGAACTGCATCAGGAACTCTTCGATCTGCCCCGCGCCCTTGGACGACTCCTCGTTGAGCGGGATACGAATCATGCCATCGGGCGCGGTCATGGCCTTGGAGGTCAGGCCGGTGTATTCGCCCTTGATGTCGAAATAGCGGATCTCGCGGAAGTTGAACAGTTTCTCGTAGAAGCCTGCCCAGTACGCCATGCGCCCACGATAGACGTTATGGGTCAGGTGATCGATGAGCTTGAGGCCTGCGCCAACCGGATTGCGATCGACCCCGTCGATGAACTTGAAGTCGATGTCATAGATCGAGCTGCCTTCTTCATGGCGGTCGATCAGGTACAGCGGCGCGCCGCCAATGCCCTTGATCGCGGGCAGGCGCAGCTCCATCGGGCCGGTTTCGATCTCGACCGGCTGGGCGCCCAGTTCCAGGGCGCGGGCATAGGCTTCATGGGCATTGCGCACGCGAAATGCCATGCCGCACACCGACGGGCCATGCTCGGCGGCAAAGTAGGAAGCGATGCTCTTGGGTTCGTTGTTCAGAATCAGGTTGATACCGCCCTGGCGGTACAGGTGCACGTCCTTGGAACGGTGCGACGCCACCTTGGTAAAGCCCATGATCTGGAATACAGGCTCCAGCACACCCGGGGTCGGCGAGGCGAGCTCGATGAACTCAAAACCCATCAGACCCATTGGATTTTCAAAGATATCAGCCATGTTCGTGTCCTCATCTACAGCGCATTAACGGTTGGTCAGGTGCTTGGGATGTCGGACAGACGTGGTGGTGAGCAGGGGATGCCCCGCACGCTGCGGGCGAGGAAGCCACCTATGATCAACGTGAACCCATGATATGTCATATGGACCCATTCTCGGCGGGCTTGATCCTCCGGGAGGGAGAACCTTATTGTTGTATTCGTAAACCGATTCTATCTGGCGTAAATCGGTTTGTCGCGTTTTAAGTGCGTCAAGCCAACCGACAAACGGCTATCCTGTGCGTATTCCTTCCTCAAGATTAGGTCAGCATGCCCCTTTCCGTTAAACGTCCCGCCCGCTGGAGCTGGCGCGCCCTGCTGCCCTGGGTGGTCGGCGCACTGCCCCTGGTGTGTGGGGCGGCGGTGATGAACTGGCAGGCGCAGCGTGAGTTGCGCGAGAGCAGCCAGGCCACCACCGAGCAGGTGGTGCAGCACATCGAGCAGATCCTGGACAGTTTGTCGGCCTCTGCCAGGTCGTTGTTTCCCCTGGTCGGCAAGCCCTGCGCTGAGGTCGAGGTGGCCTTGCGCAGCCAGGTGACGCGCAATGCGTTCGTGCGCTCGACCAACCTGTTCGAACGCAACACGCTCTACTGCAACTCGCTGTTTGGCGAATTTGACGAACCCGTCAACGCGGCTGACTACACCGAAGGCCGGTTGTGGCTGATGGATGGCAACTCGGTAACACCTGGCCACCCGCTGCTGGTCTATCGCGCCAGTGAGGGCGCACGCGGCGCCATCACCACGGTGGACGGCGATCACCTGCTCACGGTACTGCGCATGCTCGGCAGGGACGAGGACCTGCAGATCCAGGTGGGCAATAATTGGATGGGCAAGGACGGCGTGGTTCGTCACGGTACCCCGCCGACGGCCGCGACCGCAGCAGTGCTGCAAGCCTCGGCGCGCTATCCGTTCAGTGTGCATGGCGGCTATGGCGCACATAAACAAGCTGAGCTGATGCGCGATCATTATCCTGCGCTGCTCAGTCTGTTGCTGCTGCTTGGGGTAGTGGCCGGGAGTGTCGTGCGCTGGCAGATCCGCCGCGCCTCGTCGCCGCGCAGCGAGTTGGATCGCGCCCTGGAAGCAGATGAATTCCTGCCCTATTTCCAGCCCGTAGTACGCAAAGGCGACTATCGCTGGGCCGGCGCCGAAGTGCTGATGCGCTGGAATCACCCGCGCGAAGGCCTGGTGCGCCCTGATTTGTTCATCCCGTATGCCGAGCACAGTGGCCAGATCGTCGCCATGACCCGCGCACTGATGCTGCATACCGCCCAAGGCTTGGCGCCGTACGCGGCACTACTCGAAGACGGTTTCCATATTGGCATCAATATCACTGCCGATCATTGCCGCGACCTGCGCCTGCTCGATGACTGCCGGACCTTCTTGCAGCACTTCGAGCCAGGCCGGGTGAAGCTGACCCTGGAGCTGACCGAGCGCAAGTTGATCGAAGCCACGCCAGTGACCCTGGAGTTGTTTGAAAAACTCCACGAAATGGGCGTGATGATTGCCCTGGATGACTTCGGCACCGGCCAGTCCAGCCTGAATTATCTGCGCCAGTTCAACGTCGACTACCTGAAGATCGACCAAAGTTTCGTCGCCATGATCGGCGGCGATGCGCTGTCCCAGCACATCTTGGACAGCATCATCGAGCTGTCGACCAAGCTAGGCCTGGGCATTGTCGCCGAAGGAGTGGAAACCCAGACCCAACGCGACTACCTCGAACAGCGCCAGGTAGATTTCCAGCAAGGCTTCCTGTTTGCCCGGCCGATGCCGCTGGAGGAGTTCCTGCGTGCCTTGGCCGCACAAAGCTCGCGGTTGCCGCAACCAGCGCGCCCTGAGATCATGCGCGGCTGATCCACCCGCTCATCTCCTGTAACCGAGGCATTCGTGTCAAAAGGCATTCTTTCGTCGGTCATGGCGTCGTGTTTGTTCGCCGTGATGTATTTCTACACCTCCTTATTGGCACCGCTGGACGGTGAGGAGATCTTTGGCTGGCGGACCCTGCTGACCCTGCCTTGCCTGACCTTGTTCATGCTGGTCAGCAAAGACTTCAAACGGGTCGGCGAGCTTTTGGCCAGGGTGCGACAAACGCCGATGCTGCTGCTCGGCATGGTCGGCACCTCGTGGTTGATGGGCGTGCAGCTGTGGCTGTTCCTCTGGGCGCCGCTGCATGGGCGTAGCCTTGAGGTGTCGATGGGCTACTTCCTGTTGCCGCTGGCCATGGTCATGACCGGGCGACTGGTGTACGGCGAGCGTCTGTCTCGCTTGCAGAAAGTGGCGGTGAGCTGCGCAGCCCTGGGGGTGGGCCATGAGCTGTATCAGAATGGCAGTTTCGCTTGGGAAACCCTGCTGGTGATGATCGGCTACCCGATCTACTTCGTGCTGCGCCGACGCTGCCGCACCGATCACCTGGGCGGGCTGTGGTGCGACATGTGCCTGTTGCTGCCTTGGGCGCTGTACTTCGTGATCCAGGGGCCGCTGTCGGCGGCTGACCTGGTCGAACACCCAGGCTTGTACGGCTTGATCCCGCTGCTCGGGGCGATCAGTGCCTGCGCCCTGATCGCCTACGTGCTGGCCAGTCGGCTGTTGCCCTTCAGCCTGTTCGGGCTGCTCAGCTATGTAGAGCCGGTGTTGCTGGTGGGCGTGGCCTTGCTACTGGGCGAGACCATCGGCCCCGACCAGTGGCTGACCTACCTGCCGATCTGGGCCGCAGTCCTGGTGCTGGTGCTTGAAGGCATCAAGCACCTGCTGCGTCAACGTCGGCGTTCGGTGTAAGGCGCACCTGACGCACGCGGCGCTCCTCCACCGCCACCACGGTCATGCTCCAGCCGTTCCAGGCCAGGCGGTCGCCGACCACCGGCAGCCGATCCAGCAGACTCATCACCAGGCCCGCCAGGGTCTGGTAGTCCTCAGTGGCACGCGCGCTGAAGCCAATGCGCGCCTGCACCTGGCTGAGGTTCAAGGCGCCACTGACGACGAAGCCACCCTCCTCCTCGATGATCGCCGGCCCCTCGACCTCGCTGGCGTCGGGTAGCTCGCCCGCAATCGACTCAAGGATGTCGGTCATGGTCAGCACGCCGGTGAAATCACCGAACTCGTTAACCACGAAAGCAATGTGCGTCGACTGGTTGCGCATCTGTTCCAAAGCGTTGAGCAGGGTGAAGCTTTCGAGCAGGTTCAGCGGCGCGCGGGCCATGCGTTCCAGGTCCGGCTGATTGCCGTCGAGCAGCTCCTTGAGCAACTCCTTCTTGTGCACAAAGCCCAACGGTTCCTCGATACGCCCATTGCGAATCAACGGCAGGCGCGAGTATGGCGAGTTGGCCAGGGCCTGGGTAATGGCTTCGGGCGCTTGCGCCAGGTCGATCGCATCGACTTCGGCACGCACCGTCATCACCGTGCGAATCGGCCGCTCGGCCAGGTTCAGCACGCCGCTGATCATCACCCGTTCGCGGCGATCGAACAGCACCTGCTCTTCGCCACCCTCGACCAGATCGGCGATCTCTTCACCGACCTCGTCGGCCTCGACCCGGCGACCGCCCATCAGGCGCAGTACCGCATGGGCGGTCCGCTCACGCAGCGGCCGATGCTGCTGCAAGCTGCGCTTGCGGCGGGCACGGGCCAACTGGTTGAACAGCTCGATCAGGATCGAGAAGCCAATTGCCGCATACAGGTAGCCTTTCGGGATGTGGAAGCCCAGGCCTTCGGCGGTCAGGCTGAAGCCGATCATCATCAAGAAGCCCAGACACAGCATGATCACGGTGGGGTGGGCGTTGACGAAGCGGGTCAGCGGTTTGCTGGCGACGATCATGATGCCGATCGAGAAGATCACTGCAATCATCATCACCGACAGGTGCTCGACCATACCTACCGCAGTGATTACCGCATCGAGCGAGAACACCGCATCGAGCACCACGATCTGCGCCACGATGGGCCAGAACGCGGCATGACGCAGGGCGCCACTGGATTGGGTGACATGGCCCTCAAGCCGTTCATGCAGCTCCATGGTCGCCTTGAACAACAGGAACACACCACCAAACAGCATGATCAGGTCGCGGCCCGAGAAGCTCTTGTCGAAGATCTCGAACAGCGGCGCGGTGAGGGTAACCATCCACGAGATGCTCGCCAGCAAGCCCAGGCGCATGACCAGCGCCAAGGTCAAGCCGATTACCCGCGCGCGGTCGCGCTGATGCGGGGGCAGCTTGTCAGCCAGAATGGCGATGAATACCAGGTTGTCGATGCCCAGTACCAGCTCGAGGACGATAAGCGTCAGCAGGCCCAGCCAGGCCGTGGGGTCGGCTAGCCATTCCATTAGCGGGTACTCACGAAGCAAGCGTCACGAGGACGGGGGGAGAAGGAAGGCCAGGATGGCCTGAAACTGGGGGGCTCCGAGAAGGTGCTCATACATACCTTGATAGAAAATACGGATGGAGATCCTACAATCACAGACGCTTTTTCTCACAGCGCGAAACTATTACAAAACCTGTAACAGCTGTGCATGCAGCGACCCTATCAGGGCACTTTTATTCAATACGCCGCCGCGCTTGCTGATCAGGATAGCGGACATCTTCCAACACGAGATGTCATCCATGAGCCTGTCATTGTCCATGGCCGCCTTCGCCCTGGCGGCTTCGATTTCACCGGGGCCGGTCAATATCGTCGCGCTTGGCAGCGGGGCACGGCATGGCCTGCGCGCCAGTCTCAGGCATGTGGTCGGAGCCAGCTTGGGCTTTTGCCTGCTGTTGATCGTGGTTGGCCTGGGCCTGCATGAACTGTTAGTACGCTGGCCCCTGATCGGTCTGGGACTGCACTGGGGTGGAGTGCTGTTCTTGCTGTACCTGGCGTGGCGACTGGCAAGTGACAAGGGGGGGCTCGGCAACCAGGGGGAGTTGCGCGCACCGTCGGCCTGGCACGGTGCGGCGATGCAATGGCTCAACCCGAAAGCCTGGCTGGCGGCGCTGGCTGGGGTGGGTGCCTATACCGGCGGTGAACAGCAGCTGTTGTGGCTGTTTATCTGGATCTATGGGCCGATCTGCTTCGTGTCGATCGCCAGCTGGGCCTGGGCTGGGAGTGTGATTGGCCAGTATCTGGGCAATCCAAGGTACATGAGGGTGTTCAATCGTACGCTGGCCGCGCTACTGGTTGCCAGTGCCCTGTATCTGGTTATGGAATGATGAACGTATTGTCTGTACCGGCCTCTTCGCGGGCAAGCCCGCTTCTACAGGGATCGCGCTGTAGCGGTAGTTGTGGGATCGGTTCAACTGCGAACAGGCGACCTTACCTGACAGCCTGCCGATAATGCCCAGGCGTTGCCGCCAGATGCTGCTTGAACGCCCGCTGCAAATGCGCCTGGTCAGCAAACCCCGCCTTCAGCGCGACCTCGGCAATCGGCCGGCCCACACGCAGTTGAGCACGCGCATGCTGCACGCGCTGATCCAGCAGATAACCATGCGGAGTGAGGCCAAAACGCTGGCGGAACGCACGGATCAAGTAAGCACGCGACAGTCCGGCTGCAGCGCAGATTTCTTCAAGGCTCAACGGATCCAGTCGATGTGCGCGGATGAACGCAGCTGCGGCCTCAAGGCGCGGATGCTGCACAGATCGAGTGACCGAGGGGCGATCCAGATAGCCCGGCAATACCTGAAAGAAACCCGCTAACAGCGCCTCACGACCTGGCGTGTCGCCATCGAACAACCCCGCCAGCACTTGCAACAAGTGGCTGTACAGGGCTGGCGAGGTGCTCAGCGTTGCATCCGGCAGATTGATCCCCTGGGCCTGCAACCACGGCACATCGACGAACAACATCACATACGACCAAGGCTGGCCCTCGATCGGATTGCAGGCGTGCACCACGCCCGGCTTCATCAGCACCGTCGCCCCTGCTGCGACTTCATGACAGCTGTCGCCGGTCACATAGGTACTGCGCCCGCCGGTGATCACACCCATGGAAAAACTCTCATGAGAATGTGCGCCATAGCAGACCTGGCGCCCATCACCGACACGCCGCGCTTCGACGAATGGCAAGGCCGGATCACGCCAGAACCGCGACACCTCGATCATCGCCCTGCCCTCACTCGCCGCTGCCTTGCACCACCACCAGCAACTGCGCCTGCTGTGGCCCGACCGAACGCAGGCGGTGCGGCGTCTGGGCATTGAAGTGCAAGGCATCGCCTTGCTCCAGCAGCAGCCGCTCGGTCATGAAATCCACCTCGACCTGGCCTTGGTGGACGAACAGAAACTCTTCACCCTCATGCGCCTTGAAGGTCGGGTCGCTGAATTCGCTCGGCGGTTGGATCATGAACGGCAACAAACTGCGCAGGCCGACCTGCGAGGTCAACACCGCGTAGCCCGGCCCCTCACCGCTGCCCACCAGGGCCTGGCGCTCAGTGCCGCGCACCAGGCTGTAACGCGCCTCGCCTGAGGGATCATCGGCGAACAGCTCTTCGACATTGACGTTCAACGCCCGGGCAAGCTTGAGCGCCGTGGCGATGGAAGGGGTATTGAGCCCCCGCTCGACCTTGGACAGGTAGCTCTTGGTCATGCCGGCCTTGTCAGCCAGCACCTCCAGGGTAATCCCCAGTTTTTTTCTCAGCAGTTTCAGTCGGATAGACATGTGACGCAGCTTTCCCAGGCAAAACGCAGTTGCTCATGACACTTTGTGTCATATAAGATCATTTGTGTCATCTGATTGACCGCCCTTCCACCGACCAAAGCAGTTAGGCGGGCAAGCAGTGACCTCTACCATCACGCCACCGAGGACCTTCCCCATGGCAACGACCCTGACTCACAGCAAAGACCAACTGGTGCGCCAGGCCCTGACGCAGATGCAAGGCTCGCTCGCCGATAATACGTGGACTGTACGGGAAAAGCTGGCCCTGACCTGCCGAATTCTGTTCGAGCATGGCCATGACTCGGGCCTTGCCGGACAGATCAGCGCCCGCGGCCCGCAGCCAGGCACCTTCTACACCCAGCAGTTGGGCCTGGGTTTCGACGAAATCACCGCCAGCAACCTGCTGCTGGTCAACGAAGACCTGCAAGTGCTCGAAGGCCAGGGCATGCCCAACCCGGCCAACCGCTTCCACAGCTGGGTGTACCGCGCCCGCCCAGACGTCAATTGCATCATCCACACCCACCCCACTCACGTCGCCGCATTGTCGATGCTGGAAGTGCCGTTGCAGGTCTCGCACATGGACCTGTGCCCACTGTATGACGACTGCGCGTTTCTAGAGGCCTGGCCGGGCGTGCCGGTTGGCAATGAAGAAGGTGAGATCATCAGCCAGGCGCTGGGTGACAAACGCGCCATCCTGCTCTCGCACCATGGCCAACTGTCGACCGGCAGCAGCGTCGAGCAAGCCTGCGTGTACGCCCAATTGATCGAACGCGCCGCACGCCTGCAACTGCTGGCGATGGCGGCTGGCACCATCAAGCCCATCGCCCCGGCGCTGGGCCGCGAAGCTCACGATTGGATCGACCGACCCAAGCGTCACGCCGCTGCGTTCAACTACTACGCGCGCCAAACCTTGCGTATCCATGCCGATTGCCTGAACTGACCTTTCAATGCCTTGCCTACGGAGCCCACAACCATGACTACAGAATTTCACGGCATCATCGGCTACACCATCACCCCGTTCAGCAACGACGGCGAACAACTCGACCTGCCGGCACTGGGCCAGTCCATCGAGCGCCTGATCGCCTCTGGTGTGCACGCTATCGCCCCGTTGGGCAGCACAGGTGAAGGCGCCTACCTCAGTGACACTGAGTGGCAGCAAGTGGCCGAGTACAGCCTGGCGCAGATTGGCAAGCGGCTGCCGAGCATCGTCAGCGTCTCCGACCTCACCACTGCCGGCGCCATTCGCCGCGCGCGCTTCGCCCAGGCCCATGGCGCCGATGCCGTCATGGTCTTGCCGTCTGCCTACTGGAAGCTCAGCGCCACGGAAATCCTCCAGCACTACCGGGCGATTGGCGCTGCCGTCGACCTGCCGATCATGCTCTACAACAACCCTGCCACCAGTGGCACCGACATGCCGGTGGAGTTGATCTTGCGCATCGTGCGCGAGGTGGAGAACGTCACCATGGTCAAGGAAAGCACCGGTGACATTCAGCGCATGCACCAGTTGCAGCTGCGCGGCGAAGGCCAGGTACCGTTTTATAACGGCTGCAACCCGCTGGCGCTGGAGGCGTTCGTGGCGGGCGCCACAGGCTGGTGCACGGCGGCGCCCAACCTGATACCAGCGCTCAACCTGGGCTTGTACCAGGCGATTCGAGCGGGTGAACTGGAGCAGGCCAAAGCGCTGTTCTACCAGCAATTGCCGATGCTCGATTTCATCCTCAAGGGCGGTTTGCCGGCCACTATCAAGGCCGGTTTGGCGCTGACGGGGCTGGCAGTGGGCGAGCCGCGGCGGCCGGTGTTTGGCTTGGATGAGCAAGGGCGGGCGACGTTGCGCGGAATGTTGGATGAGCTTGGCGTAGCGCTTTGAGATTTTGGGGCCGCTTTGCGGCCCCAGAATCTAACTCACAAGGTCCAATCCAAGCTCAGCATCATGGTCCGCGGCTCCCCGTGGTACACACCGTTATAGAAACCGACGTTGTTGAAGTAGTGCTGGTCAAAAAGGTTCTTGACGTTCAGCGACGCAGACAGATGCTCATCGAACTGGTAGCGCCCCATCACCCCAACCACGGCGAATGCCTGCTGGGTGATACGGTCGTCGACGGTAACGATCTCACCCGCAGCATTGCGCCCCACCGGCCGTGAACCCTCGCCAAAGGTATCGCTCTGCCAGTCCAGGCTGGCCCCCAACGTCAGCTTTGGCAGTACCTTGTAAGTGCTGGAAAAGCGCACCAGGTTCAACGGCTGCTCGGTGTTCTTGCGTTGCTTGTCGCCATTGACCGCGTGGGTGTAGGTGTAGCCCAGCGTCAGTTGCCAGTCCGGCATCACCTCACCGGAAATCTCTGCCTCGAAGCCCTCGACGACTACCCCCTTGCCGCCAGACTTGTAGTACTGCTCGCCATTGGGCCCGCGTGGAATCGAGTCGTCGAGTTCGGGAACGTTGTCTTGCTTGCTGCGAAACACGGCGGTGCTCACGTTGGCGCGATCATCGAACACACTGCCCTTCAGGCCCACCTCATAGACCTTGCCAACGATAGGCTCCAGGTACTTGTCGCTGACATCCTTGAGCGTCTGCGGGTTGAAGATATCGGTGTAGCTGACATACGCGGTGAACTGCTCGCTCAGGTCGTACAGCACCCCGGCGTACGGCGTCCATTGATCATTCTGGGTTTGTTGGCTGCGAGTAGAACGGGTCACATTGAGGTCGGCGTCGTACTTCCACGACTTGCTCTCGCTCTGCCAACTGCCATAGCGGCTACCGAGAACGAAATGCAGGCGGTCAGTCGGGTTCAGCCGGGTCGCGATGTAACCGGCTTTCTGCTTGGTGCTCGAACGCGACGAGTCCAGGCCGGTGTCGTAGTCGCTGAACTTGGGCACCGAGCCGAGATATTTCCAGTCAGGGATCACATCGTAGCCGGGTGGAACAGTACTACCGGCAAAGTGCGGTGAACGGTTGCGCCGTTCCGAAACGCCATAGCCGACCATGAAGTCATGGCTGCGCCCCAGCAGTTGATAAGGGCCGGCCAGGTTGAGGTCCAGCGCATCCATTTTTTCCTCGCCGGCAAAGTGCGAGTACCAGGCGCGCATGCCGCTGCGGTCCGCTGCGGGAAAGCCATTGCCGCCGTAGTACACCTTGCCGTCGGTGTCGCTCTGGCGATGGGTGTAGGCAGCCTTGAGTTTCCAGTCGTTGGCCAGCTGCTGGTCGAGGGTGATGAAGGCCGTCTGGTCTTTCAGCGGCCAGGACGACCAAGGCGCGGCCAGGTTGGTCGAGCGCGGCAGATGGGCCTTGCTGCCATCGGCGTTCCAGTAAGGCACCGTGCCCCAGGAGGAGCCCTGGACATGCTTGTTCTGGTAGTCATAGCCCACCGCCAACACGGTGCTGTCGGTCAGGTCCGCTTCAAGGATGCCGTACGCCACTTCACGCTGGGTGGCGTAGTTGTTCATATGTGACTTGGCATCCCGGTAAGCCAGCACCGTCCGCCCGCGCAGGCGGCCATCCCAGCCCAGCGGCCCGCCGACATCCAGGTAGCTGTAGTAGTTGTCAAAACTGCCAGCGCTGACGCCGCTCTTGACCGCCAGCTGATGGGTCGGGCGTTTGCGCACCATGGCGATGGTCCCGGAGGGATCCCCGGCGCCAGTGGTCAGGCCGGTAGCCCCGCGCACCACCTCGATGCGGTCATAGATGATGGTGTCCGAGTCCGACTTCAGGCCCGAGAAGGTGTTGAGCATCCCATCGATCTGGAAGTTGTTGATGGCGTAGCCGCGCGCGTAGTACGCCGGCCGCTCGGAGTCGTTGCGCTGCACCGTGACGCCCGTGACGTGGGCCATGGCTTCGGACAGGGTGCTGAGCTGGAAATCGTCGAGCTGCTGGCGCGTCAGCACCGAAACCGACTGTGGGGTTTCCTTGATCGACAGGTTCAAACGGGTGGCAGCGCTCATGCTACCGGTGGTGTAGGAGCCGGTGTGCTCAGTGGTGCTGCCCAGGCCCTGGGCGAGAATCTCGGTGGAGCCGAGCTCCAGCACCCCGTCCGCAGACCTCGGCTCGGTCTGCTCAGCCTGTGACAACGGGCTGATGGCGGTGGCACATAGACCCAGGGTGAGGGTCATGGAACGGCTAAGGGGCGCGAACATCGCTGCCATACTCCTTGTTCGATTTGATGAATGTCCTTGGCTGCCGGGTTGATCGGCATTCCAGTGATAACGATTCTCGGTTGGGAATAGTTATCGACAAATCAACAAAATTCGAACACGAGCGGACTTCTTCTGCGCCCCTCCTCTTGCGATCGCGTCCGGCCCCCTGTAAGGAGGCCGGCGCGTTAAATCAAGGCATCACAGGCGGCACATACTGCAGCGTCGTGCCCAGCGCCCAAAGCAAGACCAGGACCAATGGCACATGCACCAACAGCTGGACGAACGAGAAGCCGATCAGGTCGCGCGCCTTGAGCCCCAGCACCCCGAGCAGCGGCAGCATGTAGAACGGGTTGATCAGGTTCGGCAGCGCCTCGGCGGCGTTGTAGATCTGCACGGCCCAGCCCAGGTGATAGTGCAGGTCATTGGCCACCAGCATCACGTAAGGCGCCTCGATGATCCACTTGCCGCCACCGGACGGGATGAAGAAGCCCAGCACTGCCGAGTACACCCCCATGAGCACGGCATAGGTGTCGTGCGAGGCGATCTGCACGAAGAAGGTCGAGATGTGGTGGGCCAGGGTCTGCTCATCCACACCCTTGACCTGGGTGAGGATGGCGGCGATCGAGCCATACAGCGGGAACTGGATCAGCACCCCAGTGGTGGTCGGCACGGCGCGGGTCACCGCATCGAGAAAGCTGCGCGGACGCCAGTGCAGCAAGGCGCCGAGCATGATGAACAGCAGGTTGTAGGTGTTCAGGCCGGAGATAGCGGTGATCGCAGGTTTGGTCGCGAACTCCTGGTACAGCCAACCGGCGGCCAGCGCCACCAACAGCAGGATCAGGATCGGGCTGTATTCCAGCCATTCGCCAGGACGGGTGCGCTGCGGCGGTGGCGGCGCGCTGAAGCTTGGGTCGACGCCGCACGCCTCGGCGCTGCGGGCGCTGCCCGGGCCAGGCGCGGTGGCATAGGCGACCACCAGCGAGACGATCACCAGCGCCGCCAGCAACACGCCGGATTGCCAAAGGAAAATGGTTTCGGTGAACGGGATCACCCCGGTAATGGACAAGATCGACGGTGGCAGGCTGGCAGGGTTGGCCTGCAGCTGCGCCGCCGAGGACGACAAGCCCAGCGCCCACACCGCGCCCAGGCCCAGGTAGGCTGCTGCGCCTGCTGCGCGGTAGTCCATCTTCAGGTCGGTACGACGGGCCAACGCGCGCACCAGCAAACCGCCAAACACCAGCGACAAGCCCCAGTTGAGCAACGAGGCGAGCATCGAGATCAGCGCCACCCAGCACACTGCCGAGCGACCATTTTTGGGGATGCGCGCCAGGCGATCGATCAGCCGCGCCGCCGGTGGCGAGCTGGCGACCACATAGCCGCCGATGACCACGAAAGCCATCTGCATGGTGAACGGGATCAGGCTCCAGAAACCATCGCCAAAGGCCTTGGCGGTGTCGGTCGGCTTGGCGCCCATCACCAGTGCGCCGATACACACCAGCACCACCGCCAGGGCGGCGAACACCCAGGAATCAGGGAACCAGCGTTCAGCCCAGTTCGAGCAACGCAGGGCAAAGCGAGCGGAGCGGCTGTCTTGGATTTCAGCGGCCACGGGATTTTCCTTTTATTGATTTTATTGGCTGTAACAAACGCAAAAACCGTGGGAGCGGGCTGGCCCCGCGATAGCCTGCCGACAGACAACCCAGTTGTCCCGATCAAGGCTATCGCGGGGCCAGCTCGCTCCCACGGTATTCAAGCGGCTATCAGAAGGTCATTTCCTTCACATCATCGGCCACGATCAGCTTGCCTGCGGTCTTCTCGATGATTTCCTCGACGCTCACTCCAGGCGCCGTCTCGCGCAGGATGAACGCGCCGTTTTCGATCTCAAGGTAAGCCAGGTCGGTCAACACCTTGCGAATGCAACCAGCACCGGTTAGCGGCAGGCTGCAGCGCGACAGCAACTTGGACTCGCCATCCTTGGAGGCGTGGGTCATGGTGACGATGATGTTGTCGGCGCCGGCGACCAGGTCCATCGCCCCGCCCATGCCCTTGACCAACTTGCCGGGGATCATCCAGGAGGCGATGTTGCCCTCCACGTCCACTTCGAACGCGCCCAGCACGGTGAGGTCGACGTGGCCGCCACGGATCATGGCGAACGATTGCGCCGAATCGAAGATCGAGGCACCGCGGCGGGCGGTGACGGTTTGTTTGCCGGCGTTGATCATGTCGGCGTCGAGGGTGCTTTCGGTGGGGAATTCGCCCATGCCGAGCAGGCCGTTTTCCGATTGCAGCATCACGTCCATGTCGGCGGGTACGTAGTTGGCCACCAGGGTCGGGATACCGATACCGAGGTTGACGTAGTAGCCGTCCTTCAGTTCACGGGCAACGCGTTGAGCCATCTGTTCGCGGGTCAGTGCCATGGTCTGGATCTCTTTGTTGTTCTGTGGACGGCGCTCAGGCCTTGACGGTGCGCTTTTCGATACGCTTCTCGAAGGTGCCGACGATGACCCGATCGACATAGATGCCTGGGGTGTGGATCTCGCTGGGCAACAGCACGCCAGGCTCGACGATTTCCTCGACTTCGACCACGGTGATCTTGCCGGCGGTGGCCGCCAGTGGATTGAAGTTTTGCGCAGTGTTGCGGTACACCACGTTGCCGTAGTGATCGGCCTTCCAGCCTTTGACGATGGCGAAGTCGCCGGTGATGGCTTCTTCGAGAATGTACTTGCGCCCGTTGAACTCGCGCACTTCCTTGCCTTCGGCAACCGGGGTGCCGTAGCCGGTGGCGGTATAGAACGCCGGGATGCCAGCACCACCGGCGCGCATTTTCTCGGCCAAGGTACCTTGTGGGGTCAGCTCGACCTCCAGCTCGCCGCTGAGCAGCTGGCGTTCGAACTCGGCGTTCTCGCCGACGTAGGAGGCGATCATCTTGCGGATCTGCCGGTCTTCGAGCAGCACGCCCAGGCCAAAGCCATCGACGCCGCAGTTGTTGGAAACCACGGTCAGGCCCTTGACGCCCAGACGCTTGATTTGCGCGATGAGGTTCTCGGGGATGCCGCACAGGCCGAAGCCGCCGGCCAGTACCGTCATGTTGTCGGTCAGGCCTTCGAGGGCCTGTTCGTAGGTTGCAACGCGCTTGTCCAGTCCGGCCATGCTGATCCGCCTTTGTAGTTGTTTGTGCGTGCAGCCATCTTCACCGCTGGCGACTGATTTGTTAATTTTGTTTTCGTCATCGATTGATAACTTTTCCAAAACAAAGGTCGAGCCCCCGCATGAACGTCAAGCAGCTACGCGCCTTCATCACCGTGGCCAAGTATCAAAGCTTCGCCCAGGCCGGCGAGCACCTGCACGTCTCGCAACCGGCGTTGAGCTTGACCATCAAGGCGCTGGAGGACAACCTCGGCGGCGCCCTGCTCACCCGCACCACCCGCAGCGTCAGCCTGACCCCAGAAGGCGAGGTGCTGCTGCCGCTGGCCCGGCGCCTGCTGGCCGATTGGGACGACACCGAAGAAATGCTGCGCCAGCGCTTTACCTTGCAGCTTGGCCGGGTGTCGGTCGCGGCCATGCCAGCCTTTGCTGGCAACCTGCTTCCACAGTCGCTGAAAGTGTTCCGCCAGCGCTATCCGAAGGTGAACGTTACCGTCCATGACGTGATCAACGAACAGGTGCTGGAACTGGTGCGCCACCGGCGCGTCGAACTGGGCATTGGCTTCGAGCCGGACAACCTCGATGGGCTACGCTTTCATCCGCTGTACCTGGATCGCTTCGTCGCCGTGGTACCTGGCGACTCGCCGCTGGCCCGGCAGCCGCAAGTCACCTGGCAGCAACTGCTGGCCGAAGATTTCATCGCCTTGCAACGCCCGTCGGCGGTGCGCTTGCTGCTGGAGCAGAATATTGCCGCCGGGCACGGCAAGCTGACAGTGGCGTTCGAGAGCCATCAACTGTCGACCATCGGCCGCATGGTTGCCAATGGGCTGGGGGTCAGCGCGGTGCCGGCGCTGTGTATCAACCAGATGCAAGAGCTCGGTGCGCGCTGCGTGGCCCTGGTCGAGCCGAGCGTTGAGCGGCGCATCGGCGTCATGGCGCTAAGCGACCACAAGCTGTCCACCGCAGCCGAGGCGCTGCTCGAGGTCGTGTTGTGCAATACCCATCTACCGGAGGTGACATGCGTTCAGTAAAGCTTGCAGGCAAAAGCGTTCCGGCCATTGGCCAGGGCACCTGGTACATGGGCGAAGATCCTGCTCGGCGCCGCGCCGAAGTCACCGCCCTGCAGCAAGGCATCGAGCTGGGGCTGAGCCTGATCGACACCGCAGAGATGTACGCCGAGGGTGGCGCCGAGGAGGTCGTCGGCCAAGCCATGGTCGGCCGTCGCGAGCAGGTGTTTCTGGTCAGCAAGGTCTACCCGCACAACGCCAGCCAGCGCGGTCTACCGCTGGCCTGCGAGCGCAGCCTCAAGCGCTTGGGCACCGACTGCATCGACCTGTACCTGTTGCACTGGCGCGGCCAGTATCCGCTGGCAGAAACCGTGGAGGCCTTCGAGCGTCTGCGCGAGCAAGGCAAGATTCGCCGTTGGGGAGTGTCCAACTTCGATCTCGACGATTTGCATGAACTGGATAACAGCGACTGCGCCACCAACCAGGTGCTGTACAACCCAGCTGAGCGCGGCATCGAATTCGACCTGCTGCCCTGGAGCCAGGCCAATGGCTTGCCGACCATGGCCTACTGCCCACTGGCGCAGGCCGGGCGATTGCTCAAGCATCCGCTTTTGGCCGAAATTGCCGAGCGCCATGGGGCAACTCCCGCGCAAGTCAGCTTGGCCTGGGTGACCCGCACCGATGGGGTGATTGCCATCCCCAAGGCGGTCAACCCACGGCATGTGCAGCTCAATGCGGGGGCGGCCTCATTGAAATTGAGCGAAGAGGATCTGCGGGCGATTGACCAGGCGTTGCCAGCGCCGACACGCAAGCAGCGGTTGGCGATGGTTTGAGCGAGTAGTTGTTTGTCAGTGCCGGCCTCATCGCGGGGCAAGCCCGCTCCCACAAAACCCCGCGATGAGGGCGGTACTATAGAGCACAAGACCTCAATGAAAATCCCGGCTACGCACATCCAGCCCCAGCAACAGCGGGCTGACGTCCTCCAGCTTGCGCGCAATCAGGTGCCTGACGCCATTCTCCTGCTCCAGCCTGCCGCTGACCTTGAGTAACTGCGACCCCACCAGCGCCCGCCGTTGACGCTCGGCCAGCTCGCGCCAGACCACCACATTGACCATCCCCGACTCATCTTCAAGGGTGACGAACGTCACCCCGCTGGCCGTCTGTGGCCGCTGGCGGCCCACCACCAAACCCGCCACGGCAATGTGATCGCCATGCTCGAGCTCGGCCAGCTCACTTGAACTACGGCAGCCTAACGCCCGCAAGCGTGGCCTGAGCAAAGTCAACGGATGGGGGCCAAGCGTGGTGCCGAGGGTGTCGTAGTCCGCCAGCAGATCCTCGCCCACTGTCGGCTCGGGCAGCGCCACCGCGCGCTCAGGGCTGGCCTGCACCTCTGCGAACAAGGGTAATTGCGCCTGCACCGCAGCCACCTGCCAGCGGGCTTGATGGCGATCCTGGGCCAGCGCTCGCAATGCCCCGGCATCGGCCAGCCGGGTGCGCGCCCGGCTGTCGAGCTCAGCGCGCAGGCACAAGTCTTCGACATCGCGCCAGGGCCGCTGCGCCCTGGCCTGCTCAAGCCTGCGGGCATCGACTTCGGCAAACCCACGGATCTGCCGCAGCCCCAGGCGAATCGCCAAAGCGCCCTGCCCCAACGGCTCCAGCGTGCAATCCCAGTCACTGTGAAAGACATCCACCGGACGCACCTCGATGCCCTGGCGACGGGCTTCTTGCAGCAACTGATCAGGGCTGTAGAAGCCCATCGGCCAGCTGTTGACCAGGGCGCAGGTGAAGATCGCCGGTTCGTGACATTTCAACCAGCTGCTGGCATAGCAGAGCAAGGCAAAACTGGCCGCATGCGACTCGGGGAAGCCATAACTGCCGAAGCCTTTGATCTGTTCGAAAATGCGCTCGGCGAACGCCGGCTCGTAACCATTGCGCAGCATGCCCTTGAGCAGCCGCTCGCGGTGCGGCTCCAGCCCGCCATGGCGCTTCCAGGCGGCCATGCTGCGGCGTAGCTGATCGGCCTCGCCAGGGCTGTAGTCGGCGGCGACCATGGCCAGCTCCATCACCTGTTCCTGAAACAGCGGAACGCCCAAGGTGCGCTCGAAAACCGCTTTCAAGGCTGGCGAGGGATAGGTAATCGGCTCTTGCTTGAGACGTCTGCGCAGGTAAGGGTGGACCATGTCGCCCTGGATCGGCCCTGGGCGGACGATGGCCACTTCAATGACCAGATCGTAAAACGTGGTTGGTTTCAGACGCGGCAGCATGGCCATCTGTGCCCGCGACTCGATCTGGAACACGCCCATGGTCTCGGCGCGGCTGATCATGGCGTAGGTGGCGGGGTCTTCGCTGGGAATGGTGGCCAAACTCAACTGCCGACCACGATGCAGCGCGATCAGATCGAAACAGCGACGCAAGGCACTGAGCATGCCCAAGGCGAGCACATCGACCTTGAGCAGCCCGACCAGGTCCAGATCGTCCTTGTCCCACTGGATTACCGTGCGCTCAGGCATGGCGGCATTTTCCACAGGCACCAGCTGGTCCAGCGGTTGCTCGCAGATGACGAAGCCACCGGGGTGCTGCGACAGGTGCCTGGGAAAACCAATCAACTCCCCGGCCAGCACCAGAATGCGCCGCAGCGACGGGCTTTGGGCCTCAAAACCGGCCTCGGCCAGGCGCTCGGCATCGGGGATGCGATCACTCCAGCGGCCACAACACTTGGCCAACGCGTCGACCTGATCGGCGGGCAGCCCCAGCACCCGGGCCACATCGCGCACCGCCCCGGCAGCATGATAGGTGCTGACCACCGCAGTCAGTGCGGCGCGGTGCCGGCCATAACGACGGAAAACGTACTGGATGACTTCCTCGCGGCGGTTGTGCTCGAAGTCGACGTCGATGTCCGGCGGCTCGTTGCGCTCGCGAGACAGAAAACGCTCGAACAACAAGTGGTGCTCCATCGGATCGAGTTCAGTGATACCGAGCACGAAACACACGACCGAGTTGGCCGCCGAACCGCGGCCCTGACAAAGGATCGACTGCTTGCGGGCAAAATCGACGATGTCGTGAACGGTAAGAAAATAGCTCTCGTAACCCAGCTCCTCGATGAGCGCCAACTCTCGCTGCAAAGCCTCGAACACCTTGGCGCCTGGGCCATTCGGCCAACGCTTGGGCACGCCTTGCTCGCACAGGTGACGCAGCCAACTGGCCGGGCTCTGCCCTGCTGGTACCAGCTCGCGGGGGTACTGGTACTTGAGCTGGCCCAGGTCGAACTGGCAGCGCTCGGCGATGACCAGGCTTTCAGCGAGCAGCTCGGGCGAATACAGCTCGCTCAATTGCGCCAAAGGACGCAGGTGGCGTTCACCATTGGCGAACAGATAACGGCCCGCCTCAGCCATGCTGCAATGCTGGCGCACGGCGGTCATGCAGTCTTGCAGGGCGCGCCGACCGCGGCTATGCATGTGCACATCGCCGCAGGCCACCGCGCCAATCCCTAGCCGAGCGGCCAGTGCACGCAGGCGCGCCAGCCGGCCAGCATCATCGCTGCCCCGATGCAGGTGCACCGCTAGCCACAGGCGCTCGGCAAACAACGACTGCAGCCATTGACCCGCTGCAGGCTCATCTGGATCGTCTGGGATCCACAGCGCGAGCAAGCCCTTGGCGTGGGCCTGAAGGTCATCGGCCAGTACCTGATACTCGCCTTTCTGTGCACGCCGACGAGCGCGGGTGATCAGCGCACACAGGCTTTGATAGCCACTGAGATCCTCGACCAGCAACACCAGCTTGGGGCCATCCTGCACGCGCATCTCACTGCCGACGATCAAGCGCAGTTGATGCGCCTTGGCCGCCTGCCAGGCGCGCACGATACCTGCCAAGGTGCATTCGTCGGTAATGGCCAAGGCTTGATAACCTTGCTCACGGGCCCGTCGAAACAGTTCATCGGCGCTGGAAGCACCGCGCTGGAAACTGAAGTTGGACAGGCAGTGCAGTTCGGCGTAAGCCAGCGCAGTCATGCGAACCAGCCTTGCAGCCACAGCGGGCCGGGGGCGGCGAGGTCTTGATAAGCCCAGCCGCGCAAGCCTTCGCGGGTTTCGATGCGGTAATAGTCTCGGCGCACATCGCCACCATCCCACCAACCCGACTCGATGCGCTCGGCCTGCCCCAACAGTTGAACGCCAGACTCCGGCAGCCGCTGTGGTGCCGCCAATAACCAGCCCGGACGACTGCCTGGAGTGACTTGCAATGCCCCGCACGTTCCCAGGTCGTTCAACTGCCAGGCGCACTCAGGACGATGATCGGCTTCGGCGCGCAGGCCCTTGACCGCCTCGTCGCCCAGACGTGCGCGCAACCGCTCGCGCAGTTGCGGCCAAGGTTGGGTCTGCTGCGCCCTGGGGTCGAACAGGGCCTGATGCTGAGGCACGAACGCTGGCAGGTCTTCGGCCAGCAGGCGCAGGTTACGCACCGGTGCCGGGATGCGCAGCGGCTCCAGCCGACCCCGCGCCAGCTCAAAGAGCATGGCTGCATCGCGTTCGGCCGATAGCAGGCCAACCATGAGCCGCGTGTCTGGCCCTTCGACGTGCTCCAGGTGCAGCTCGAAACGCTGCACGCCGCAGTCGCGGCCGGCCAGAAACGCAGCCAGATCGCCGATCATCCGCCGCAAGGGGAACAATAAGGCCTGATGGGATTCGACGTCGAAATTCAGCTCTAGCCGCGTTTCGAAGCGATCCGGTGGTTGATAGAAATCCAGGCCCACGCTGCGCACACCCAACAATTGATCCAGATGCAACTGCACCTGAGCGGCGAAGCGTCGAGCCAGCGCCTCACGCGGCAAGGCCATGACCTCGCCCAGGCGGCGCAAGCCCATGCGAGCGAAAGCCTGGGCGGCATCAGCGGGAAGACCGATCTTGCCAATAGGCAGCTGCAGCAAGGCGGCGCGGGTCTGCTCGGGGCAGGTCACCGCCAAGCCATCATGGGCATTGGCGAGCATCCGTGCCGCCACCGGGTTGCTGGCAACGACAATCCGGTGACGCAGGCCCAACGCCTCCAGCTCCTGGCGCAGGCGCGCTTCGAACAGCGGCCACGGCCCGAACAGTTGCAAGCTCGAACCCACTTCCAGAAGCAAGGCGCGTGGATAGTGCAGGCTCACCTGGGCGCTGAAGCGATAGGCCCAGGCGGCCAACAGTTGCTGGACCTGATCAACCCGCGCAGGATCGACTTCAACGCAAGTAAAGCCATCGGCCAGTGCCCGTGCGGCGGTCAGCGTCTGCCCGGCGCGCAGGCCCAGCTTCGCTGCTGCGCAGTTGACCGATTGCAGCACCCGGCGCTGGCTCGGGCCACCCATCAAGACCAAGGCGCAGTCGGGCTCATCACGCTCGCGCAATACCGTATCCAGCGCCAGCTGAGGAAAGACAATGCAGGCCCAAAGCATACTTCACCCTCAGTGAGCTGAGCTGGCGATGGGCGCAGCAGGCGGCATGCCACCCCGGCACTTGAGCACCCGCCATTGGGCCGGACGGGTATCGATCGCCAGGCGCAGCGCCGCAGGTGAAGGGTTGTGCGCAGCCTGCTGCGGTCGGCAGGCAAAGGCCAGCGCCTGGCCGGTTTCGGCTGCCACCTGCAAACGGCGCAAGGCCCGGTCATCTGCACGCTCGGGCCAGCACAGCACCGCTGCGCAACTGCCGGAGCGCAAACATTGCTCGGCAGCCCACAACGCGTCTGCGGGCTCGGCCTCGATCTGCACCAACCAGCGCAAATCCACCCCCGCCGCTTGCCAGGCAGGTGCGTAGGGTATGAACGGCGGCGCTACCAGCACCACCCGGCCACCTTCAGCAGTCAACCGCGCCAGGCTTGGCCAAAGCAACTGCAGCTCACCACAACCGGGGCTGGCCAGCAGCAACTCACTCAGCGCCGAAGCGGGCCAACCGCCTTCCGGCAGCCGCTGGTCCAGGCTCATATGCCCGGTCGGTTGCAGGCCGAGCGGGCGTGCCTGGGTTTGCCGACCACGCCAAATCCGCCGCTGATCGAGCAAGCCGTCCAGATCGACTACCGCGCCCATCAGTCACGCCTCAACAGGCCGCAGAACACACCTTCGATAACCAACTCACGCTCAGGCCCTACCTCGATCGGAGCGTACGCCGGGTTACGCGGCAGCAACCGATAGCCGCCGGGCGTACGTTGCAGGCGCTTGATGGTCACCTCGCCGTCCAGCCGGGCGACGACGATCTGCCCATCGCGGGCCTCGCCTTGTTGGCGGATGCCGACCAGGTCGCCATCGAAGATGCCGTCATCGATCATCGACTCCCCGCGCACCTTGAGCAGGTAATCGGGGGTGCGACGAAACAGGCTGGGGTCGAGCAGCAGCTGTTCGTGGATGTCCAGGTCAGGGCCGATCGGCGCACCGGCGGCCACTTGCCCGAGCACGGGCAGTTCGAGGATTTCCGGGCGGCGCAACGGCTCGGCCAGGCGAATGCCACGCGCCTGGTTGGGCGTGACGTCGATGTATCCAGCCTGGCACAGGGCGGTGATGTGCTTGCGCGCCACGCTGCGCGAGGCAAAACCGAAGCGCTCGGCAATATCGGCCAGGCTCGGCGGTTGGCCATGATCGGTGATGCGCTCACGGATGAAGGCCAGGATGGCGCGGCGTTTGGGGGTCATAGTGTCCATGGAGCACATTTGTACTCTTTTTGGAGAACACTGAACAGCCCCCTTCGTCGTCGGCTTTGGCTATGATGCTCAGGATTAAACGTTTAAGCCCTTGGAAGCCCCATGCTCAATGCCCTGCTGTTCGACCTCGATGGCACCCTCACCAATACCGACACCTTGCACCTGCAAGCCTTCCGCCAGCTGTTGCACGAGTACGACGGGCGCCAGCTGAGCCAGGCCCAGTTCGATGACCAGGTCAGTGGGCGGGCCAATGGCGCGCTGTTCAAGGAGTTGTTTCCACAGGCCACGAGCCAGCAGTGCCAGGCACTGGCCGACCGCAAGGAAGCCTTGTTCCGCGAGATGTCGCCGCAGTTGCAACCGCTGCCAGGCCTGTTGCGCCTGCTCGCACATGCCCAGGCGCAGCACATCGGCATGTGCGTGGTGACCAATGCGCCACGCCTGAACGCTGAGCACATGCTCAATGCCATGGGTTTGGGCGAGCGCTTCGAGCATGTGCTGGTGGCCGAGGAGCTGGCCCGTCCCAAGCCTGATCCGCTGCCCTACCTCACTGGCCTGCAGCAGCTCAATACCAGTGCCAGCCAAGCGTTGGCGTTCGAAGATTCCCTGCCCGGCGTACAGGCTGCCAGCGGCGCCGGGATCTTTACCGTGGGCATTGCCACTACGCAGACCCAAGAGCGCTTGCTGGCTGCTGGGGCGCAATTGGTGATCGACGATTTCAATGATCCGCGGCTTTGGGCGTTGATCGAATCCATGCAAGGCTAATCGTGCGCAGCCGCCTGAGGCTTGACCTCAATGACGTCGATAACTCTTCTTGCCAGCTGGGGTCAAGCAATACACCCCTCCCCGTGGCCCTGTGCAATAGCTGCCAGTGCCACAGGCGCAACCCTTATCACTGGCACGCAACGGCTGTACTGCCGGGCGCAGGTTTCGCCCGAAAGAAGAGGCACTGCAACTTTTCTTCGAAGCACTGATCGAGCCGTCATTGCACACGAAGATATCGCCATCACAGCCGGCAATCCCGCCTTTGCGCCCGGAACATGGAGTATTGCCGGCCTCGGCGGCGGTAACCGCCAACGTCAGCCCCAACCCAAGCACTGCAACAAAACGTACGCACGCCAATGACATAGGCTCACTCCCTGTGATTAATGGCCCAATGATATCGTCGATTTCCAAGGCTCGGTAGCAATCCGTCCGTCGTCTAACCCTGTCAACCTGTCGAATCCCCCGTTCGCCGCTCGACCAGTGCTGAACCCCACAGCCTGGAGCCCACGCCATGAGCAACTCAGATCCCAAGCACGAGGTGGTCTCGCGCAGCCAATGGCTCGCCGCGCGCCGCCAACTGTGGCTGCATGAGAAGGCCTTCACTCACCAACGCGATGAACTCAGTGCCGCCCGCCAAGCCCTGCCCTGGGTCAAGCTCGAGCACGACTATCGCTTCCATGGCCCCGAGGGCGAAGTCGATCTGGCCGCGCTGTTCGGCGGGCGCAGCCAGTTGCTGCTGTACCATTTCATGTTCGTCGAAGGCTGGAGCGAAGGCTGCCCTGGCTGTTCATTCCTTGCCGATCACTTCGACGGTGCCAACCTGCACCTGGCCCACCACGATGTCGCGCTGGTCGCCGTGTCTCAGGCGCCCTATCCCGAGTTTCAGGCGTTTCGCAGGCGCATGGGCTGGCAGTTCCCCTGGTATTCATCGCACGGCAGCAGCTTCAATCGCGACTTTGCGGTCAGCGTCGCCACCGATGGCAGCGAGCAGTACAACTATGAACCCTACCAGGGCGATGAGAGCGAGCTGCCTGGCCTGAGCGCGTTCTACCGGGCGGCTGATGGCCAGCTGTATCACACCTACTCGACCTACGCCCGTGGGCTGGACATCCTGGTCGGGGCGTACAACTTCCTCGACCTGGCCCCGCTAGGGCGCAATGAAGGCGGGACGATGGACTGGGTGCGTCACCATGATCGCTATGAGCAGCAGCCGGGTAAGCCACACTGCTGCCATGACTGATTCACAAACTCACACCCAACACCTGGCGCAGCGACTCGCTGCGCTGATCGTCCGCCGCACTGACCAAGGCGAAGTTATAGGCGCCATGCGACCAATAGCGCGCCTCCAGCTGGCCATCGGTGCGTTGGCCGCTGGGCATCTTGTCAAAACGCTCACCGGGCGAGCGCAGGAACAGGCTGATGCGCTGGCCCTGGCGGTCCTGGAACACCAATAGCGCCGCAGGCCCCTGCTCGTTGCTCAAAAGCCGCGCGCCCACCGGCTGGAAGCCATAGCCTGCCAAGTCAGGTAACTGGCCAACGCGGTTGAAGTGCCGGCCCAGCCACGCCTGCAACTGGGCCGGATCGCTGGCCTGGATGTCCAAGGCGCTGGTGCCGACGAACAAGCGGTGGGCCTGGACCGCATCGGCCATCGGCAGGTCACTGGCAACCAACGTGGCCTGGCGCGCCTGCCAGCCCCCCAGCCCACCTACCCCGAGCGCCAGCAGCAGCACCGCGGCACTGGCCAGCCGGCGTTGACGGCGCTGACGCACACGCCGGCGTACCTGAGCAAGATCCAGCTGCGGCCCTGGCGCCAGCTCGCCCATCCCCGCCAAGGCTGCCCGTAAGCGGCGGGCGTCGCTGCGCCAGGCTTCGATCCGCGCAGCCTCGTGTGGATTGGCCGCCAGCCACGCCTGCACTGCCGCCCGACGGGCAGGCTCCAGGCGCTCGTCGACGTAGGCATGCAACTCGTCCTCGGTGGGGATCAGGCGTGTCATTTGAGTCTCCGCAAGGCCGGGGGCGTCGGGTTGCCCTCGGTCAGGTCACGCAGCGCGGCGCGGGCGCGCGACAAGCGCGACATCACCGTACCGATGGGAATGTTCAAGGCCACGGCGGCCTCTTTGTAGCTCAGCCCCTCGACGCTCACCAGCAACAGCAAGGCGCGCTGCTCGGCCGACAATTGGCCGAAGGCCTGCAGATCGGCCTGGGCGAGGATGATGTCTTCGGTGTTGTCGCCCAGCGGCTCACTGCCCTGCTGCGCCCGGCCGAACCACGCCAGCCAGCGGGCGTGCAGGCGATCACGGCGTTTACCATCGAGAAACAGCCGGTACAGGATGGTGAACAGCCAGGGCCGCAGGGCGTCGGCCTCGCGCTGCTGGCGGCCACGGCTCAGGGCGCGCTCGACCGTAGCCTGGACCAGGTCGTCGGCGCTGGCCGATTCGCGGGTCAGCCACAAGGCGAAGCGGCGCAGACGCAGGAGCAGCTCGCGCCACTGATGTTCGTCCAGATCGTGCATGGTGAGGTCCCGGCCCATGGGCTGTCAGTGTAAGGGGCAGACGCCTTGCGACGAAATCTATTCCCAAGCCGGTGGAATAAATTTCCCCCTGCCACGTCGTACCGGCACATTCACCCACCCGGACCTTGCACATGAACACACCCCTGAGCGGCCCGGCCAAGGCATGGCGCCTGGCCGGCATTGGCGCCGGCCTGCTGGCCGTGAGCGCCGGCTTTGCCTATGCCGCTGGCTGGATCGGTAGCCCCGCGCTAACGCCGCAACGCATCATCGACACCTTCGAAGCCCAGGCCGGACATCATCCGGGTTATCGCAAGAACCACGCCAAGGGCGTGTGCGTCAGCGGCTATTTCCAGAGCAGCGGCCAGGCCGCATCCCTGTCCAGCGCGCGGGTATTCGCCCAACCGCGAGTGCCGGTGATCGGCCGCTTTGCCATTGGCGGCGCCAACCCCTCCACCCCCGATACCGGGGTGCCGGTGCGTAGCCTGGCGCTACAGTTTTCCAGCGATGATGGCCAGGTATGGCGCACCGGCATGAACAATCCGCCAGTGATGGCGGTGAGTACTCCCGAAGCCTTTTATGAGCAGGTCTTGGCCATGACCCCCGACCCTGCCACGCGCAAGCCCAATCCTGCGCGGATGCAGGCGTTCTTCGCCGCACATCCCGAGAGCACGGCGTTTCGCCAGTGGGCGGCTGGATACAAGCCCAGCGACAGTTTCGCCAGCACCCACTATCACAGCATCAATGCCTTTCGCCTGATCGACGCGAACGGCTCATCCCAGCCGGTGCGCTGGCAGGTCGAGGCGCAGACGCCGTTCGCCGCCCTGCCCGCCCAGGTCGAGGACAACCGCTACCTGCAGCACGACCTTGCTCAGCGCCTGAAGCAAGGCCCGCTGCGCTGGACCTTGCGCCTGGTGCTGGCCGAGCCTGGCGATGCGGTGGACGACCCCGCCCGACCCTGGCCTGCCGAACGGCGCAGTATCGACGCCGGCACCCTGGTCATCGAAACCGTCGATGCCCCCGAACAAGGTGCCTGCCGCGACCTGAACTTCGACCCGCTGATCCTTCCCAATGGCATCGAGCCTTCCGCCGATCCGATCCTGGCCGCTCGCTCTGCCGCGTATTCAGAATCCTTCAATCGGCGCAGCCGCGAATCGCTCGACACCGGAGCCCGTCCATGAAACCGACCACCTTCCACCCCCTGGCCCGCCTGCTGCATTGGCTGATGGCCGTACTGATCGTGGCCATGCTGTTGATCGGCGTGAGCATGGTCGGCGACCTGTCCTTGCGCCACCCCGTGATGGTCGAGTTGCACAAAGCCACGGGCCTGGCCTTGCTGGCCTTGGTGCTACTGCGCATTGCCCTGCGCCTGACCCTGCCGCACCCACCACTGCCCAGCGATATACCGCCACTCCAGCGCCTGGCCGCCGGCGCTTCGCATCTGCTGCTGTATGCACTGATGCTGGCGATGCCGCTGCTGGGCTGGGCGATGCTCTCGGCCGGCGGCTATCCACGCCCGTTGCAATTGCCAGCGATTGCCCCGCATGACCTGCAGCTATACGCGATCTTGCGCACTGCGCACGGCTGGGCCGGCTATCTGTTGTTCGCCACCGTCGTGCTGCATTTGGGCGCGGCGCTGGTGCATGCCTTGGTGCGCCGCGATGGCGTGTTGCGTAGCATGTGGCCAGGACCTGTACGTCGCAGCGAATGAGCGCTGAGTGAGCGGCCAGGGTCGACAGATGTAAATAATTATTATTAACATCGACGCTCATTTCGTCGTATCGCCCTGGACTGCCCATGAATGCCGCAAAGGATCCTGCTTCTCTGAAACCCGCCAGCACCCTGGATTTGCGCCCACTATTGCTGGTCAACATGGCCTGCACCATGTCGATGATGGCCTTCGTCGCCCTGATCGGCCCGATCGCCCGCTTGCTCGGCCTAGCCACCTGGCAAGCCGGCGCCGCGGTGACCGTGGCCGGGGTGGTCTGGGTGATGCTCGCCCGTCCCTGGGGGCGCGCCGCCGACCGTTATGGCCGGCGCCGGGTGCTGCTGCTGGGCAGTGCTGGTTTTACCCTGGCCTATTGGCTGCTGTGCCTGTTCATCGACGGCGCCCTGCGCTGGCTGCCGGGGGCGTCACTGGCGTTTCTCGGCCTGATGCTGGCGCGCGGCATGATCGGCGCCTTCTACGCCGCCTTACCGGTGGCGGCTAACGCCCTGGTTGCCGACCACGTCGAACCGCAGCAGCGCGCCCGCTCCATGGCTGCGCTGGGCGCGGCCAATGCCGTCGGCCTGGTGCTCGGCCCTGCCGTGGCGGCGCTGCTGGCCCGGCACAGCCTGAGCATGCCGTTCTGGATCATGTCGCTGCTACCAGCGACGGCGTTCGTGGTGCTGCTGTTCAAGCTCAAGCCCCAGCCGTTGGCGCAGGTCCATGCGCCAAACCCGGTGCGCCTGGCCGACCCACGCCTGCGCCGGCCACTGTTGGTGGCATTCAGCGCCATGCTCAGCGTGACGGTGTCGCAGATCACCGTCGGCTTTTTTGCCCTCGACCGCCTGCAACTGGGCTCGACCGAAGCCGCCCAGGCCGCTGGCATCGCCCTGACCACGGTCGGCGTGGCGCTGATGCTGTCGCAGATCCTCCTGCGCCGGCTGGAGTGGCCGCCGCTGAAGATGATCCGAGTGGGCGCCAGCATCTCAGCCCTGGGCTTTGCGACCGCGGCGCTGGCGGGCAGTGCCGAGTGGCTGTGGGCCTCGTTCTTCATCGCCGCCGCCGGCATGGGCTTTGTCTTCCCGGCGTTCTCGGCGTTGGCCGCCAATGCCATGCACGCCTCTGAACAAGGCGCCACTGCCGGCTCCATTGGCGCCGCCCAAGGCATGGGCGCGGTGATCGGACCGCTGGCCGGAACCCTGGTCTACGCCCTTGATCCACGCCTGCCCTTCGTCGCCGTGGCGGTGTTGTTGCTGCTGGTCGGGCTGTGGCCAATGCCCGCTGAGCCGCGCCGCTGACAAGCACTGCGCGTGACCGCCAAGAGTGTGTTTTAATGCGTCGCTTATTATTTTTTACACCTGTGAAAACACTTCACCTGCACACTCTTTCAGTTAAAAAAGGCGGCTATGGACACGGGGACACGACTCAAACTGGTGCGTGAACGCAACAACCTCTCCCAGCGGGAGCTGGCTCGTCGCAGCGGCCTGACCAACTCGACCATCTCGCAGATCGAGCAGAACCGTGTCAGCCCTTCGGTCAGCTCCCTGAAAAAACTGCTCGAAGGGATCCCCATGTCCCTGGCCGAGTTCTTCAGCTTCGACGAGCCGGTGCGCGAAGAGCGCTTCGTATTCCGTGGCGGCGAGCAGCCCGACCTGGGTCGCAACGGCCTGCGCATGCTGCTGGTCGGCGCCAGCGTCGAGGGCCGGCAGATGCGCATGCTGCGTGAGCTGTATGCCCCAGGTGCGGACTCGGGCGAGCCGATCGTTCACGCCGAAGGCGAGGAATGTGGCCTGGTGACCCGTGGCACCATCGAGCTGTGGGTCGATGGCCAGGTCAGCGTGCTCAACTCTGGCGATGGCTACTACATCCCCACCACCTTGGCGCACAGCTTCAAGAACATCGGCCAGGACGAGGCCGAGATCATCAGCGCCAACACCCCGGCCAACTTCTGACCCAAGCCATGGATGCGCCGACCAGCCGCGAGGTCTATCAATGCCTGCGTGATGCTGCGCTTGGCGTACAGCCTGTCGACATCCGCGCCCGCCACCCCAGCGGGCAAATCGAGATAGAGAGCGGCGGCTGGCAGTTGACCCTGGTGCTCGACCGCGAAGGGCTTGCCCATTGCCTGAATTGCCGCAGCCCGCAAGGGGTTGAAGGGTCGGTCGAGCGCTGGCAGCGCTACGGCACCAATCCAGTCGACCTGCTGAGCCTCTGGGAGCGCACCCAGATCGAGCGCCTGTTAGCCCAGGCTTGAACCGCCAGCGCCGGGCGCTTATAGTCGCCAGCGGCGCACTCCGACGCCTCCCGTCCGCGGAAAGGGCTGCGCCCAGGAACCTGCTTGGAACATCGCCCATGACGACTCCAGCCTGACAGCGGACAAGGCTCGCCAAGGAGTTCGCATGTCTGTTACTACCCAGCCCGACAACGGCCGTCTCAACCTCGAACAACAACGCAAACGTGCCAAAGAACTGCTGCAGCGCCTGCGCAGCGGCCAAGCCGATGAGCGTCTGCGCAGCCTCGACCCGCAGCGTCCGCCGCGCCTGGCCGATGCCCAATACTTGATCGCGCGCGACCTGGGTTTTGCCAGCTGGCCCAAGCTCAAGGCCCACTGCGACGCCCTCGCCTTTGCCCTCAAGCACCCTGGCTTCGTCGCCAGCGATACCCCCGACACCTGCCATTGGCGCTGCGGCAACGACATCCAGCACAGCCTGCAAGTGGCCGGTTTCAAGGGCCAGTTGCAGATGTACGCCGACCCGCTGTGCATGGGCCCAGTGCCACAGCTCGATGGCCCCAGCTACCGCGCCGTACGGGCAAATTTCATCAGCCACGCGTTCAATATTGCCCCTGAGCAAGCCCGCCAGCGCCAGGATAATGAGTACGCCGCCCTGGCCCGCTTGAGTCAGCGCATGCCCGGTGTGCTCTGGTGTGAAGCCGACGCCTATGACCAGCTGTTTTTGCTGCGGGTGCTGGCCCAGCTTGAGCAGGTGCCGGAGAACCTCAGCCTGATCGCCATCGACCAGGTGCCCGGGGTGCAGCGTTTTATCGGCATTGGCCAACTGGCGCCCGAAGTGCTGGCTTGGCTGTGGCCCCAGCGCCGGCCGGTGGATGCCGCCATGCTGATATTGGCCCGTGACGCTTGGGCTGCGTATCGCGCCCCCTCACCACAGGCGTGGGCGGCACTCGCCCATGCTCGCCACGCCGCCCTGCCGCTGCTCGGCCCAGCGCTGCTGCGCCAATTACAGGAGTTGCCCGGGATCAACGACGGGCTGTCGTTGACTGAGCGCCTGACCCTGCAGATTCTGCGCGATCAAGGACCGATGCCGATGGGCAAGGTGTTTGCGGTACTGATGATGGAGCGCGAACCGCTGCCGTTTCTCGGTGACATGATGTTCAATGCCTTGCTGCGGCCACTGATCGACGCCCCTCGACCGCTGATTGACCAGGCCGATGCCCAGCTCGCCTGGCCGCAGCGCACCATCAGCCTTACAGCCCTGGGTGAGCAGGTCTTGGCCGGGCAAGCCTATGGCCTGGACCTGATCGGCTGCGAGCGCTGGGTGGGCGGTGTGCGGTTGCAGCCCGGTGAGGGCCACTGGGCTTTGGATGAAGCCCTGCAACCGGTTTGGCGCGGCTGATTTGAGTTGATTCAGCAGCGGCCTCTTCGCGGGCAAGCCCGCTCCTACAGGTTGCCCGCTAGCCTACAGATCAGCGCGGGCCCTGTGGGAGCGGGCTTGCCCGCGAAGAGGCCGCCACTGACAGACCAGCCCAAGCAGCTCAAGCCAACGCTTGCTCTACAAAATCCAAGCGATCCTGACCAAAGAACATCTGCCCCTCGACAAAGCAGGTCGGCGCGCCAAATACGCCACGCGCCACCGCTTCTTCGGTCACCTGCTTGAGCGCCTGTTTGACCTCGACCTGACTGGCCAACGCGCGGAACTGCTGCGGATCGAAGCCAGCGGCGTCCAACGTGGCATCGAGCACCGGCGCATCACCCAGATTGAGCCGCTGCGCCCAGAGCGCCTTGAACAGTACCGCCAGCAGCGCCTCGAATCGCTCAGGTGCATGCAACTGGGTGGCAACCAGCCCACGCATCAAGCCCAGGGTATTGATCGGGAAACCCGGCGGCAGGCCAAACGGCACGCCATAGCGCTCGGCATAACGCTGCAGGTCGACGAACATATATTTACCCTTGGCTGGCACCATCACCGGCGAGGCATTGCCGGTTGCCTGGAACACCCCGCCCAGAAGCATTGGCCGATACACCAACTCGGCGCCATGCCGCGCACAGAGTGCCGGCAGCTGGGTCCAGGCCAGATAACTGGCCGGGCTGCCCAGATCGAAGAAAAACTCGACACGTTTGCTCATGCTGCTGTCCTTGTACGGGAGAAGGGTTTACCAGCGCTCGACCCACGGACGCAGGTCGAGCTCGAAGGTCCAGGCATCACGCGGCTGGGCATGCAGGAACCAGTAGCTGTCGGCGATATGGGCAGGATCGAGGATGCCGTCCTGGTCCTTGAGGGCGTAGCGCTCAGGGAAGTTGTCGCGGATGAACGCGGTGTCGATCGCACCATCCACCACCACATGGGCGACATGGATATTGCGCGGCCCCAGCTCCCTGGCCATGCTCTGGGCTAGCGCCCGCAAGCCGTGCTTGGCCGTCGCGAAGGCGGCAAAGCCGGCAGCGCCACGGGTGCCGGCGGTGGCGCCGGTAAACAGGATAGTGCCGCGCTCGCGGCTGACCATCCGCTTGGCCACCGCCTGGGCGGTGAGGAATCCGGCAAAGCAGGCCATCTCCCAGATCTTGAAGAACTTGCGCGGGGTCTCTTCGAGAATGCTGCACGGCACATTGGCGCCGATATTGAAGACAAACGCTTCGATGACACCGATATCGCGCTCGATGGTTTCGATCAGCGTCGCCACCTGCTCTTCGTTGCGCGCATCAGAGCTAAACCCATGCGCCTGACCGCCGCTAGCGCGGATCTCGTCCACCAAGGGCTGCAGCTTGTCGGCGCTGCGCCGGGTGACACAGGCAATGTAGCCCTCGCGGGCAAAACGCTTGGCGATCTCGCCGCCCGTGGCATCACCGGCACCAATCACCAGCACGACTTTTTGTTGTTCTGTCACGCACACCTCCATTGATGAACGATCATTTAGTAAACGAACGCTATGTTATGATCGCCCCCATCGTCAAGCCCGCGCGCTGAGGTTTTCACATGCGCTACTCCACTGAACACAAGCAGCAAACCCGCGAGAAGTTGCTGGCCAGCAGCGGCGCGCTGGCCAAGCGCGGCGGCTTTGCCACCACGGGCGTTGCCGGGCTGATGAACGCCATCGGCCTGACCGGCGGCGCCTTCTACAACCACTTTGCCTCCAAGGACGATCTGTTCACCGAAGTGGTGCGCCGCGAGCTGAGCAACAGCCCTCTCGCCCGCCTGGCCGAGCGCGGCGCCGACCGCCAGCGTTTGGCCCGCTGCCTTGAGCAGTACCTGAGCCTGGCCCACTTGCGCGATGCCGAGGGCGGCTGCCCATTGCCACCGCTTGGCGTGGAGATCGCCCGCGCCGAGCTGCCGGTGCGCGAACAAGCCGAGCATTGGCTGGTGGCCCTGCACAGCGCCTGGAGTACCACCCTGGAAGACCCCGAGCTGGCCTGGGCACTGATCAGCCAATGCGTCGGCGCGCTGGTGGTCGGGCGCATGCTGGCCAGCGCAGAGGTCCAAGGGCAAGTCCTGGAGGCCAGCCGCAGTTTGGTTGGCAGGGCGCTGAATGAAACACGCTAGCCTGCTGCTGGGCCTGACCCTGGCGTTGCCCGCCGCAGCCGATAACGCGTGCCCGCCAGGGCAGTACCAGGTGTGCCTGATGGGCTGTTTCTGCGCACCGATCGACCCTGGGCAGGCCGGCCAGATCCTCAAGGATGTCGAGCTGATGGCCTCCTCCAGCCTGGTCTTCGCCCTGCGCCAGGCGCGTGATGAAGCCAACACCCAGGGCACCGAGCCAATCCCGCTGCATATCCGCGCCCAGCTCGAAAGCTGGTACGACTTCGCCGTGCTCGATGCTGCGCGCTTTCGGGTCGGCAATGAACAGCAAATCAGCGCCGCCAATGCCCTGCTGCAAAACCCTGATGTCAACGCGGTGACCCTGATCGACACCATCATTTTTCGCCATGCCCAGGACGCTGACGACAATGTCGCGCTGTGGGCCCACGAGCTCAAGCATGTGCAGCAGTACCAACAATTAGGTGTGGAAGAGTTCGCAAGGCGCTACACGCGCAACTACGACGCGCTGGAGGCGCCGGCCTACAAGGTCGAGGCCGAAGTAGCCAAGGCCTTGCGCGAGCGCCGTTCGGGGCAGGCGCGCTGAGCGCCAGCCCGTCGCAGGCTGCCGTCAGCTGGCGCTGAAGCGGGGAATCGCAAGCCCCAAGCTCTCGCGCAGGGTCGTTCCTTCATAGGCCGTTCGGTACACGCCACGCTCTTGCAGCAATGGCACCACCTCCTGGGTAAAGCGGCGCAACTGCCCCGGATGGCCGATGTAGATGTTGAAGCCATCCAACGCCCGCGCCTCGAACCATTCGGCCATCTTCGCCGCCACGCTCTGCGCCGAACCGACGAACGCCCCGGGGCGCAACTGGCGACCGAACTCGACCGCCTGGCGCAGGCTCAAGCCCTTGTCCCGGGCCTGCTCGGCAATGCGCTTGGCATTGGTGAAGAAGCTGCTGCGCGCGTACTCCAGACTCTGTTGCGGAAAAGGTGCATCCAGCTCGTACTGGCTGAAGTCGTGCCAGCCGAAATTGCGCCCGAACTCCTTGAGCGCCAGTTCGAAGCTGTGATCGAGCTGATGGTAATGCCGCTCGATTTCGCGGGCATGTTCATCGGTGTCGCCGACATAGATTTCCGCACCGGGCAACACCAGCAGTTGCTCTGGATCGCGCCCCAGACGCTGGGCGCGGGCTTTGACATCGCGATAGAACGCCTGCCCCTGCTCGATGCTCGCGGCGTGGGTGAAGATGACATCGGCCGTGGCCGCGCCCAGCGCCCGCCCCTGCTCGGAGTCGCCAGCCTGGAAAATCACCGGCTGGCCCTGGGGTGAGCGCTGGATGTTCAGCGGCCCCACTACCGAAAAGTGCGTGCCCTTATGATTCAGGGCATGCAGCTTGCTCGGATCGAGAAACTGGCCAGTGCGCCGATCACGGGGAAACGCATCGTCCTCGTAGGAGCGCCACAGCCCCTGCACCACCTCGACATGCTCCTGCGCCCGCGCATAGCGGGTGTCGTAGTCATAGTGCTCGTCGCGGCCATAATTGCCTGCCGTGCCGGCATCACCACTGGTGACCACATTCCAGCCTGCGCGGCCCTTGCTGATCAGGTCCAGCGAGGCCAAGCGCCGGGCGACGTTGTACGGCTCGTTGTAGGAGGTGGTCAGGGTGCCGACCAGGCCCAGGTGACGGGTGCTCACCGCCAGCGCCGAGAGCAGGGTCAGCGGCTCCAGGCGGTTGAGGTAATGCGACGGCGAGCAGGGGGTGATGTACTGGCTGTCGACGATGAACATCAGGTCGAACAAGGCCGCTTCGGCCTGGCGGGCAATGTCGATATACCAGTCGATGTTGACGCTGGCATCGGCTGGCAGCTCCGGGTCGAGCCATAGATTGTGCCGGCCCGGGCCGCCACAACCCATGGTCAGGGCGCCCAGTTTGATCTGTCGGTTGCGCATGGCTGATCGGCTCCTGATGCTTATTCGATATGAACCTGGGCGGTGCGAATCACCTCGCCCCAGCGCGCCTTGTCGGCGGCGATCACTTGGGCAAAACCGGCCGGGCTGCTGCGCTCGACGCTGATGCCCTGCTGGCCGAAGCGCTCGGCGGTTTCTGGCTTGTCGGCAATCACCTCGATGGCGTTGTTCAAGCGTTCGACCAGTGCCGGCTCGGCGCCTTTGGGCAGGACGATACCGAACCAGCCGGAAGCGACGAAGCCTGGCAGGCCGACTTCGTTGGCACTGGGTACCGAGGGCAGCAGCGGTGAGCGCTCGGCACTGGTCAGCACCAGGCCCTTGAGCTTGCCAGCCTGGATCTGTGGGGCGAGCACGGTCAGGGTGTCGACGGCGACATCCACTTCACCACCGAGCAACCCGGTCACGGCCGGAGCACTGCCTTTGTACGGCACGTGCAGCAGGTCGACCCCGGCCAGGTTCTTCAGCAGTTCGCCAGATAGGTGGCAGAGCGTGCCATTGCCGCAGGAGGAATAACTCAGCGCGCCGGGCTTGGCCTTGGCCTGGTCGATCAGCGCCTGCAGGCTGTCGACCTTGGTTTTGGGCCCTACCGCGACCACGTTGGGCACCGAGGCCAACACGGCCACTGGAGTGAAGTCCTTGATCGGGTCGTAACGTACTGCCTGCAAGTTGGGCAGGATCGCCAACTGGCCAGCGGTGGCCAATGACAAGGTGTAGCCATCGGGCTTGGCTTTGGCGACGGTTTCAGCGGCGATCGCGGTGCCGGCGCCGGGTTTGTTGTCGACTACCACCGGTTGGCCAAGGGAAGTCGAGAGCTGTTCGGCGTAGTAGCGGCCAACGGTGTCGGCGGCCCCGCCTGGGGGGAATGGCACGATCAGGGTGAGCGGGCGGCTGGGCCAGTTGTCGGCCTGGGCCAAGGTGGCGGCGCTTAGGGCCAGGGTGGCGAGGATGAGTTTCTTTAGGTTCATGGCTGGCTCATTTTTTGATCATTGTTTGATGTGGTTTGATGGTCTGTTACAGCCCTTCTGGCGCTATCGCGGGGCAAGCCCGCGCCCACACCGCGCTGCTTGCGTAGGCGCGGGCTTGCCCCACGATGGCGCCCTAGCAGCCCCTCAGTCCTCACTGAAAGCCACCTTGCGCGTGGCCCGCAGCCGCGGCGACAGCAGCAGCAACACCAACAGCGCAGCGATGACCAGCAGGGTCAGGCTCAAGGGCCGGGTGAAAAACACCGTCGCATCGCCGCGCGACAGCAGCATCGCGCGGCGCAGGTTCTCTTCCAGCAATGGCCCGAGGATGTAGCCAAGCAACAGCGGCGCCGGTTCGCAGCGCAGCTTGATGAACAGATACCCCAGTAGGCCGAAGGCCATGCTCAGCACCACGTCGAACAGGCTGTTGTTGAGGCTGTACACGCCGATGCAGCAGAACAGCAAAATGGCCGGATACAGCAGCCGGTACGGCACCCGCAGCAGCCGCACCCAAATGCCCACCAACGGCAGGTTGAGCACCAGCAGCAACAGGTTGCCGATCCACATGCTCACCACCAGCCCCCAGAACAGCTCTGGGCGCTCGTCGATCACCTGCGGGCCGGGAACGATGCCGTGGATCATCATCGCCCCCGCCATCAGCGCCATCACCGCGTTGGAGGGCAGGCCCATCACCAGCATCGGAATGAACGAGGTCTGTGCCCCGGCGTTGTTGGCCGACTCTGGCGCGGCGACGCCTTCGATGGCGCCTTGGCCGAAACGCGACGGATCCTTGGCCAGGCGCTTTTCCACCAGGTAGGCGGCGAACGCGCCGAGCATGGCGCCCCCCCCAGGCAAGATCCCCAGCAGCGCGCCCAAGCCAGTACCACGCAGGATCGGCTTCCACGAGCGGCGATAGTCGTCGCGGCTCGGCAACAAGCGGCCAACCGGGGCCACCTGGCTGCTACCGGCCTGTTCGCGCTCAAGGTTGGCGATGATCTCGGCGATGCCGAACAGGCCCATGGAGATCACCACGAAACTGATGCCGTCAGACAACTGCGGCAGGCCGAAGGTGAAGCGCTCCACCCCCGAATTGACGTCGCTACCCACCAGCCCCAGCAGCAGGCCGAGGATGGTCATGGCCAAGGCCTTGAGCAAATCGCCCTGGGCCAGCACGATGGCCGCGACCAACCCCAGTAGCATCAGCGAGAAGTACTCGGCTGGGCCGAACTTCAAGGCGAAGGCGGCCAACGGCGTGGCCGCCGCCGCCAGCAACAGGATCGCCAGGCTGCCGGCCACGAACGAGCCGATCGCGGCAATCGCCAAGGCCGCCCCGGCCCTGCCCTGACGCGCCATGGCGTGGCCGTCCAGGCACGTCACCACCGACGACGACTCGCCCGGCAGGTTGACCAGAATGGCCGTGGTCGAACCGCCGTACTGGGCGCCGTAATAAATCCCCGCCAGCATGATCAGCGCCGCTGCGGGGCTCAGGCCATAGGTGATCGGCAGCAACATGGCGATGGTCGCCACCGGCCCCAGGCCCGGCAGAACCCCGACCAGGGTGCCGAGGGTGACGCCAATCAGGCAGTACAGCAGGTTGTTCAGGGTAAAGGCGGCCTCAAAGCCCAGGCCGAGGTGGTTGAGCAGTTCCATATCGGTCTCTCAAGTCGGCAGCACGGGCAGGTTCAAACCCAGGCCGTAGGCGAACACCAGCACGCTGAACACACCTAGCGCCAGGCCCAGCAGCGCCAGCTCGCCGACGCGCGCCTGGCGTCGGGCCAGGCCGCTGAGTACGGTCATCAGCAGCGTTGCCAGGGCCAGGCCCAGGCTTGGCAGCAACCAGGCAAAGGCCAGGATGCTGCCGCTGACCAACAGCCCTGGCCGCCAGCTGAACAGCGTGCCGCCTGCCTGCGCCTCGACGCGCACGGTCAACCCGCGCAGCAGCAGGGCCACGCCCAGCACGCCCAAGGCCGCCGACACCAGCAATGGAAAGTAACCTGCGCCCATGCGCATGGCCGAGCCCAGCGGATAATCGCTGGCCAGCACCACGCCGAGCGTGGCGAAGGACAAAAACAGCCCACCGGCGATCACCTCGCGGGCATCGCCAAGCCCCAGGCGCAGGCTGTTCATGGCTTGGCCTGCGCGGTGGCCGGTTGCAGTGCGGCGGCAAACGAGCTGTCAAACAGGTCGGCCGCAGGATAGGCCTTGATCAGCCCAAGGCCTGCGAAGAAGTCCACGGTCTTCTGCGCATCGACGATCACCTGTGGGCTAAGTGGCGCTAGCTCAGTGCGCGCACGGGCGAACCAGACCCGGGCAATATCGCGGTCGGCGCGGGTGCGCTTGGCCCAGGCATCGGCATAGGCTTCGGTGTTGGCCGGATCCTTCAAGGTCCACTCACGGGCCTTTTTCATCCGTTGGAGAAAATCGTTGATCTGCGCCCGCTTGCTGTCGACTGCCTTGGCATTGGCGACCACGAAGCTCTGCGCCGGGATCAGCCCTTCGGCGGTCGCCAGCACCCGCGCGCCCTGGCGCTCCTGCTGGGTGACATAGGGCTCCCAGGTGGCAATCACATCCACCGAGCCGCCATCGAGCGCGTGCGAGGCGTCCAGCGCGCTGAGGTAGCGCAGCTCCAGCGAGTCACGCGGTACGCCGGCTTTGTCCAGCGCGCTGAACAGTAGCTGCTGGCTCCACGAACCTTTCCAGATCGCCGCACGTTTGCCGCGCAGGTCTTGCAGGCTGTGGATCGAGGAGTCCTTGCGCGCCAGGATGGCCACCCCGCCAAGGTTCTGCCGGGTCACTGCAATCACTTTGATCGGCGCGCCCAAAGCGCCGAGAAACAGCGGCGGCGCATCGCCTAGCAGGCCGATATCGAGGCTGCCGACGTTGAGCGCCTCGGCCACCGGCGAGCCTGCGGTGAACTGCTTCCATTCCAGGGTATACGGCAAGTCGTCGAGCACCCCGGCCGCTTCCATCACGGCGCGGGCATTGAAGCTCTGATCGCCGACGACCAGGGTCTGCGCGGCGGCGCTGACACTCAGGGTGGTGGCCAGCACAGCGGCGGCCCAGGTTTTCAGGTAACGCACGTTCGTCTCCAGGTGTCGCTTGCGACACAGCAGGTGGCGATCCGCGCGTGCGGTCTCGTCGCTATCGATTGGAAAAAGGGCTCAGGCGTTGCGTGCAGCGACTTTGGCGCGGGTCAGCGGAATCAGCTCGCGGCCATATTCCTCGGCATCGCTAAGCGGATCGAAGCCGCGGATGAGGAAGGTGCTGACGCCCAGCTCGTAATAAGCGAGCAAGGCATCGGCCACCTGTTCAGGCGTGCCGACCAGCGCGGTGGAGTTGTGCCCACCGCCGACCAATCCGGCGATGCCGGTCCACAGCCGTTCATCGACCCGATCACCCTTGGCCACGGTCTCGAGCAGGCGCTGGGCGCCGACGCTCTGCGGTTTGTTGGCAATCACCGGCCCGGCCTGCTCGATGCGCTGGCGCGCCTGGCCAAGGATGGTTTCGGCCTTGGCCCAGGCAGCCTCCTCGGTGGCGGCAATGATCGGCCGGAACGACACGCTGAACTGCACCTCGCGGCCATGCTGCGCAGCCTGCTGGCGCACTGCGGCGATGGTCTCGGCGGTCTGCTCCAGCGACTCGCCCCACAGGGCGAACACATCGGCGTGCTTGCCGGCCACCGCCAGGGCGGCGGGGGACGAGCCGCCGAAGTAGATTGGCAAGTGTGGCTTTTGCAGCGGCTTGATCGCCGAGAAGGCATTCTGCGCCTGATAGTGAGTGCCGGCGTGATCGAACGGCGCTTCACTGGTCCAGACCTTGCGCACCACATCGAGGAACTCGTCGGTGCGCGCGTAGCGCTGATCATGCTCCAGGTAGTCGCCGTCCTTGCGCTGCTCGACGTCGTTACCACCGCTGATCACATGCACCGCCAAGCGACCATCGAGCAGATGTTCAAGGGTCGCCAGCTTGCGTGCGGCCAAGGTCGGCGCGACGAACCCTGGGCGATGGGCCAACAGGAAGTGAATGCGCGAGGTCGCCTGCCCCGCTAGTGCGGTGACCAAAAAGCCGTCCGGCTGATCCGACCAGTAGCCGACCAGAATACGGTCAAAGCCGGCCTGTTCGTGGATGCGCGCAGACTGGGTGATGTAGGCCTTGTCGAAGATCGGCCCTTGCGGGGCGAGGATCTCCGAGGACAGCCGATGGCCAATCATGCCGATGAATTGAACGCTCATGGGAAGGACCTTAGCTTGGCGAAAGAGAGATATGCTTTTTAAATCTAAATAATCGAATGTTTATAAGTTATCGACTTGGTCTTGCCTTGTGAAATTCGTTTTAGGCATAACCTCATGCATTCGACATGCGTAGATTTCAGAACAAAATCGCTTCGCTGTAAATGCAGTATTTGCATATTAGCTTATGCACATTTTGCATTTTGAGAATATCAAGAGGGTTTGCTAGGGTTACCTTCAACCGTCAGAGCGAGCCTGAACCATGAGCCAACCGTTACGCCTGGAGCGCCTGCGTCAGTTCATCGGCGCCCTCTCCGAGCTGCTCGAACAACACCCCGACGAAGCCACCCTGCTCGACCAGGGCCAAGCCTTGCTACGCAGCCTGGTCGCCCACGACGACTGGCTGCCCGAGGCGCTGGCCCAGCCTGACCCGGACCGTTACCAGCAATACTTGCTGCATTGCGATTCGCGCCAGCGCTTCTCGGTAGTCAGCTTCGTCTGGGGCCCGGGGCAGCGCACGCCGATCCACGACCACCGGGTGTGGGGCCTGATCGGCATGCTGCGCGGCGCCGAGTACTCCCAGGGTTTTGCCCAAAGCGAACAGGGCCCCCTGGTAGCTGTGGGGGCGCCGATACGCCTGGACCCAGGCCAGGTAGAAGCGGTCTCGCCGCGCATTGGCGACATCCACCAGGTGAGCAATGCCTTCGCCGACCAAGTGTCGATCAGCATCCACGTCTACGGCGCCAACATCGGTGCGGTGCATCGTGCTGTGTACGCCGTGGACGGCGCCGAGAAAGCCTTCATTTCCGGCTATTGCAATAGCCAACTGCCCAATATCTGGGACCTGTCCAAAGAGAACTCCGCCCCATGAGCACAATCGCCACCCGCAGTTACCCTGACATCCGCCGTGCGTTGCTGGCCTTCGAAGAGCTGGCGCTGATCGACGTGCGCGAAGAGGATCCGTTCGCCCAACACCACCCGCTGTTCGCCGCCAACATCCCGCTGTCGAAGCTGGAGCTGGAGATCTACGCCCGCGTGCCGCGCCGCGATACCGCCATTACCCTCTACGACGACGGCGAAGGGCTGGCCGCCATCGCTGCCCAGCGCCTGCTGACGCTCGGCTACAGCGATGTCGCCCTGCTCGAAGGCGGCCTGGCCGGCTGGCGCGAGGCGGGTGGTGAGCTGTTTCGTGACGTCAACGTGCCGAGCAAGGCCTTTGGCGAACTGCTAGAGAGCGTTCGGCACACGCCGTCGCTGGGCGCCGAACAGGTCCAGGCACTGCTCGATGCCAAGGCCGATGTGGTGGTGCTCGACGCCCGCCGCTTCGATGAGTACCAGACCATGAGCATTCCTGGCGGCATCAGTGTGCCGGGAGCAGAGCTGGTGTTGCGCGTCGCTGAGCTGGCGCCCAATCCCAATACCCAGGTCATCGTCAACTGCGCAGGGCGCACGCGCAGCATCATTGGCACTCAATCCCTGCTCAATGCCGGCATCCCCAACCCGGTAGCCGCCCTGCGCAATGGCACCATCGGCTGGACCCTGGCCGGGCAACAGCTGGCCCACGGCCAAGCGCGGCAGTTCAGCGAAGTGAGCGACAGCACCCGCCGCAACGCAGCGCAGCGAGCGCGCCAGGTGGCTGACAAAGCGGGCGTGCTGCGCCTCGACCTGCAGGGCTTGCACATCTGGCAGGCTGAAACCGCGCGCACCACCTACCTGTTCGACGTGCGCACCCCAGAGGAATATGCAGCGGGGCACCTGCCCGGCAGCCGCTCGGTGCCAGGTGGCCAGCTGGTGCAGGAAACCGATCATGTCGCCAGCGTGCGTGGGGCGCGGATCGTGTTGCTGGACGATGACGGCGTGCGCGCCAACATGAGCGCCTCGTGGCTGGCGCAGCTGGGTTGGCAGGTGGCCGTGCTCGATGACCTTCGCCCAGCCGATTTGAGCGAGTCCGGCGATTGGCAAGCGCCCTTGCCTGCCCTGCCCCAGGTCAACGAGATTGGCGTCGACCAGCTGGCCAGCTGGCTTGAAGAGGCAGGCACCGTGGTGCTCGACTTCACCACCAGTGCCAACTACGTCAAGCGGCACATCCCCGGCGCCCATTGGGCCATCCGCGCCCAACTGCCGGCAGCGCTGGAGCAACTGCCGGTCGCCGAGCGCTATGTACTGACCTGCGGCAGCAGCCTGCTGGCGCGCTTCGCTGCGGTCGACCTGCAAGCACTGACGCGCAAGCCGGTCTATCTGCTCGAAGGCGGCACCGCCCGCTGGATCGGCGCAGGGCTGGCGCTGGAAAGCGGCGAAAACCATCTGGCCGTGCCCCGCACCGATCGCTATCGCCGCCCCTATGAAGGCACCGATAACCCGCGTGAAGCCATGCAGGGCTACCTGGATTGGGAGTTCGGCCTGATCGCGCAACTGGAGCGCGATGGCACCCACGGTTTCCGCGTGCTGCAAGCCTGAAAAAGTACGGGCCGCTAATGCGGCCCGTTGCGCTTACTCGACGACACCGCAGGCAACCCGCGCGCCGCCTCCACCGAGTTTTTCCGGATGGTCGCTATGGTTGTCGCCGCCGGCATGCACCATCAGCGCATGGCCCTTGAAATCGGCAAGCTTCAGTCGCGGCGCCAGTACCGGGTAGGTGGCCTTGCCATCAGCGCCGACATACAGGGCCGGCAGGTCTCCGCGATGGCCGCTGTCATCGTACGGCCCCTTGTGCGCATTGGTTGCCTCTGGATCCCAGTGGCCACCCGCTGCACCTGCAGCAACCGCCTTGCCGTTTTCTTCTGCCGGCGCGCAGGAGGCCTTTTGATGCAGGTGGAAGCCATGCACGCCTGGCGGCAAGTCCTTGAGGTCGGGGGTGAGCACCGCGCCATACTTGCTCTGCTCGATGCTCACGGTGCCAATCGACTTACCCGGGCCATCGGCTCCGGCGAGCTTGAGCTCTACGGTCTGTGCCGCCTGGGCCAGGCCTGCGCTGGCGAGCAATGCAGTCATCAACAGGGTTTTCATCAGTCTTCTCCATGGCTGGAATGGCGTTGGGCATGATCGCCGCAAGCGTTAGCAGTGAGACTGCAACGCTGTGCCGCGATTCCATCGAGCTACAGTCTGAAACACTTAACCCATGCGCTGGCTGACTCAGAAGCCAACGGTGGCCGATACCAGCCAGGTCCGTGGCGTGGACAGGGTCAGGCCGGTGGCGGTGCCCTCCGGAACGTTGGCCGAGGCCCAGTAGGCTTTGTCCAACACGTTTTCGACGCTGGCGCGCAGGGTCACATCCTTGTCGCCGAGCTTGAGGGCATAACGCGCGCCGAGGTCGTAGCGCTGCCAGGCCTCGGCTTTCTGCTGGTTGGCCGCATCCAGGTACTGGCTGCTGGAGTGAATCGCCCGCGCACTGAGGGTCAGGCCTTGGACGTAGGGCAAATCCCACTCCACGCCCAGGTTGGCATTGACCACTGGCGCACCAACGGCGCGATTGCCGTCGAAGCGCCCCTCAGCGGTGCGGGTCTGTTCGGCATCGAGCAACATCGCGCCGCCCAACAGGCGCACACCGGCTAGCGGCTCACCGAATACATTCAGCTCCAGGCCCTGGTTGCGCTGCTCGCCGTCGGCGCGCAGGTTGTTCTGGCTGTCGGTGTAGTAGGACGGCTTGTCGATGCGAAACAGGCTGAGCGTAGCGCCGAAGCTGCCCAGGTCGTACTTGGCGCCGAGCTCGACCTGCTTGCTGCGATAAGGCGCAAATACCTTGCCGTAGTTGGCTGCCGTTTCCGGTGCCTGCTGGCCTTGGGTCAGGCCTTCCATATAGTTGAGGTACAGCGACAGTTGCTCGCTGGTGCGCCAGACCAACCCCAGCGCCGGCGAGGTGGCGCGCTCATCGTAGACCTGGTCTTGTTCGCCAGGCTCGGAGCTGTTCACCTCCACCCGCTGCAGGCGGGCACCGAGGGTCAGCAGCACGCTGTCATCGGCAAAGCTCAAGGTATCGGCCAAGGCCAGGCTGGAAAGCACAGTCTCGGTGTGTGTCGGGTTGTCGGCGCGGGTCGGCGTGCCCGGCTCGGGCAGGGTCACCGGGTCGAACAGGTTGCTCACGCCATTGCGGTAGCGGGCGCCGCTGTTGTCGAAAGTCATGTCGAAGCGATTGAGGCTCAGATTCACGGTATGGCCCACGGCACCGGTGTTGAACCAGCTGCGCGCCCCGACCGTGCCGGTGACCACCTCCTCTTCGCGCTGAAAGGTCCTGGGGCTAACGGTGAAGCGCCCGGCATCGTTGACCACCTGCACAGCGTGACGCAAAAAGTCATAGTCGCCTTTGCGCGCACCCAGCGCGCCGTAGAGCATCAAGTTGTCGTTGACATCGAACTCGCCCCGCAAGGCGCCAAAGGTGTCCTTGGCCCGTGAATAGGTCCATGGCTGGGCGAAGTTACTGTGCACGTCCTCGGCATCCGGCACCTTCACTCCTGCGTTCAAGCTGACGCGCTCCATCGTGCCGTCGACATCGCGCTGCTGATGGCCAACATCCAGCGACAGCCGGGCACGCTCCCCGCGAACATCGAAACCGAGCACCGACGCCTCGCGCTCGACGGACTGATGATCCCACTCGGTATCGCCCGACTGGCGCACGCCGTTGAAACGCAGGCCAAAGCGCTGCTCTGGGCCGAAGCGGCGGCCGATGTCGATATGGCCGCCGCCTTGGCCAGTCGAGGCGTACAGCGCGGTGAACTCGGTCAGCGGCGCGTCGCCTGCGCGCTTGGGTTCGATGTTGACCCCACCGCCGACACTGCCATTGGGCGCCAGGCCGCCGAGCAAGGCACCGGGGCCTTTGAGAATATCGACCCGCTCGACCATCTCCATGTCGATCGAATAGGTCGGCAGCACGCCATACAGGCCACCGTAGGCAACGTCACTGTTGTACAGGCTGAAGCCACGTACCGAGAATTGCTCGAAGCGCCCGCCAGAGGGGTTGGTGGTGCGCACCGAGGGGTCGTTGGCCACAGCGTCGGCCAGGGTCCTGGCCTGCTGGTTCTGTAGCACCTCGCTGGTGTACGAGGTCATGCTGAACGGGGTTTCCATGAAATCACGCTCGCCCAACATGCCCAGCTTGCCGCGCCGTGACACCTGCCCGCCGGCGTAGGCATCGTCGCCAGCGCCCTGGCCCTGGCCATTGATGGTGGTGCTGGGCAGCACATGCGCGGGGTCATCCTGCAGCGCTTGACGGGCCAGGGTATAGCTGCCCGGACCCGCCGCGACCAGCATCAGGCCCGAGCCGCGCAGCAGTGCATTGAAGCCCTCCTCCACGGCGAACTCGCCCTGCAACCCGGCGCTGCTGCGCCCGGCCACCAGCGCCGGGTCCACCGACAAACTAACCCCGGCCTGGCCGGCAAAGCGGGTCAAGGCATTGCTCAGGCTGCCCGCCGCAATCTGATAACTGCGCCGCGGCGCATCCTCTGCCCAGCCAGCGCCAGGCAGGCCGAGGACAAGCACGAGGCCGGCGCGCAGCAGTTGCGCGGTCAAGGGGCGAAGCAGGGGCGTGAGGGACATCCGAAGCGCTCTTGTTGGAGGAGTGATGCCACTGATGACAAGCGAGTCGGAAAAAGGGGACAGGCGTCAGGCAAGTTTTTTGCGCGGCGTCAGCGACACCCAATAACGGCTGCGGTAATGCACCTCGAGCGGCAGGCTGGCGGCCAACAGGGCGAGGATCCGCTCGCTGTCGTCCAGTTGGAAGGTGCCGGTCACCGCCAGGCGCTCGAGCAGCGGGTCCCACCGCAGCAGGCCGGGCCGGTAGCGGTCAAGCTCCCGCAAAAAGTCGCCCAACGGCTGGTTGTCGACGATCAACAGGCCCTGGCGCCAACCCGGCAACTGCGCATCGAAAGCTCGCGTCGGGCCGACCCCGCTGCTCGACAACAGCGCCTGCTGCCCGCTCTGTAGTTGCACCGGCGCGCCACGCAGCGGCTGCAAGCTGACGTGCCCCTGGCTAACCGACACCAGGCAGCCCTGTGCTTGCAGCCTTACACAGAAGCTCGCGCGGGTAGCCACTGCCAAGCCTTGCGGCAGGCTCACCTGCACAGGGCCAAGGCTGTCGAGGGCGATTTCGCCCTCCAGCAGTTGCACGCGGGCAAGCCCTTCGCCGACCTCGAGGTTGACCGCACTGGCAGTATTGAGCTGCAGCCGACTGCCATCGGCCAACTGCAAGGTGCGTCGTTCGCCAGTGGCGGTGTGCAGGTCGGCGCGCCAGCGCTGCATCGGCAGCTGCTGGTAGCCGAACCAGGCCAACGGTGCCAGCGCGCCCAGGGCCAACGCCTGGCCGAGCAGCTTGCGGCGATCGAGCTGCGGGCGGTCAAGGCAGGCCACCGCCAGCGGCGCTGGCACTGCGGCAAAGCGCTGGCGCAGCGCCTCGGCTTTTTGCCAAAGCGCCTCATGTGCAGTGCTGCGGCCACGCCATTGCGCCAGCGCCGCAGCCCGCTCGGCGTCCAGCTCGCCGGCATCGCACAGGGTCAGCCAGTGCGCGGCTTCACGGGCCAGCTGACGCGCCTGGGCATCGACCTGGGCGCTCACAGGTCCACCAGCAGGCAATGCTCGTAGGCCTTGGCCATGTAGCGTTTGACGGTACGCTCAGAGACGCCCAGACGCTCGCCGATGGTGCTGTAGTCGATACCTTCGAGTTGCGACCAGAGAAACGCCTGACGCACTGCGCGTGGCAGGCCATCGAGCAGTTCATCCAGCGCGTGCAAGGTCTCCAGCAGCAACCAGCGCTGCTCCGGCGACGGCGCTAGCGCCTGCGGCAGGTTGGCCAGCGCTTCCAGGTAAGCTCGCTCAAGACTACGGCGCTGGTAATGATTGACCAGCAGCCGCTTGCCCACGGTCAGCAGATAGGCCCGCGGCTCACGCAGACTCGGCAGGGTTTGCGTGTGCTGGGCGGCCAGCACCCGGACGAAGGTGTCCTGAGCCAGGTCGGCAGCCTCCCAGCTGTCGCCCAAGCGCCTGCGCAGCCAGCTTTCCAGCCAGCTGCGGTGGTCGCGATAAAGGGTGCTGAGGGACGCTTGGGGTGCCGCGGCAGAGTCAGGCATTCGTTGGCACGCTAGGGGCTGGAAACATGAATGCGAGTGATTCTAATTGCTTGTCGCGCTAGCGCCAATAGCCTACGCGCACGTGCGAGACTGCTACTGGCTGTCGTGCACCCCCGCAGCATGCCGCCCGGCGATATAACCGAAGGTCATCGCCGGCCCCAGGTTGATCCCGCCGGAGGGATAGAAGCCGGCCATGACGCTGGCCATGTCGGTGCCCACGGCGTAAAGGCCGGCGATTGGCGCTGAGTTGCGGTCCAGCACTTGCGCATGGCCGTTGGTTTTTAGCCCCGCGAAGGTGCCAAAGCTGCCGGGCCGCACTTTTACCGCGTAGAACGGAGCGTGCTCGATAGGCGCCACACAAGGGTTGCCCTCGGTGATCAGTGGATCGCCCTGCTTGCGGTTATACGGCGTCGAACCGCGGCCAAATTGCGGGTCTTCCCCCCTGCGCGCATGGGTGTTGAAGTCGCGCACGGTCTCTAGCAAACCTAGCGGATCGATGCCACAGGCCTTGGCCAGGGCTTGGATGCTGTCTGCGCGCTGCAAATAGCCGCTGCGCACAGCAGGCCCAACCGGTAGCGGGAACGGGCGCGAATGGCCCAGGCCAAAGCGGCGCTGGAACCGGTGATCGCAGATCAGCCACGAGGCCACCTCTTCATCCGCCGGTGCTGCGGCGACCATGGCCGCGGTGTAGTCGTAGTAGCCGTCGGCCTCATTGACGAAGCGCTTGCCGGTGGACAGCACGCCGATCAGGCCGGGTTTGGCCCGGTCGATGATGTGTGGGAAATGTCCGCTGCTGCCATCGACGTGGCGTACCAGCGAAACCGGCGCCCACGCCGCTGGCGAGGCGACATCGAGCTCTAGCACCGCACCGACTGACTCGCCTAGGCTGATGCCATCACCGCAGCATTCTTCTGGCGGCAAGGCAAGATGGTCGCTCGCTGCAAAGGTGCGCGGGAACAGGGCCTGGCGCCGTGCCTTGTCGTTGGCAAAGCCGCCCGCCGCCAGCACCACACCCTTGCTGGCATGGATGCGCAGTGGGCCGTCCGGGCTGTCGACCAGCGCGCCCAGCACCCGGCCTTGTTCGAAAATCAGTTGGCGCGCCGGCGCGGATTCGATCAGTTCCACCCCCAGGTCGACCGCTGACTTGGCCAGGCGCCCCACCAGCGCAACGCCATTGACCAGGTGCATGGCGCGGCCATGCACGGCCAGATCGCGCAGGTGCCTGATCAAGCGTTTGCTCACGTGCAGGAACGCTTTGAACGAACGGGTCATGCTCAGAAACGCCGCCAGGTCGGCGCCGGCCATGATCGGCATACCCAGGAATGACGTCTCGCGCAGGGTCTTGCGCATACGGCGGATCAGCGTGCCCATCTGCCTGGCGTCATAAGGCGCAGCGATCACTTGATGGCCCTGCAGCGCTGCGCCCGGTACGTTGCCGTGGATATCAGGAATGGCATTGCCATCGAGCCATTTCACGCAGGTGTGCTGCTCGAAGAACGCCACCATGCGCGGTGCATTGTCGAGAAAGGCATCAATTCGCTCAGCATCGTAGCGCGCGCCCAATTCATGCTTGAGGTAAGTGCGCGGCTGCTGCGGGTCTTCATCGATGCCGGCGCGCTTGGCCAGCGGGTTGCCAGGCACCCACAGCCAGCCACCCGACCAGGCGCTGGCGCCGCCGAACGTTGCGTGCTTTTCCACCACGATGACCTTTAGCCCCTGGTGAGCAGCGGTTACCGCTGCGGCCAAGCCCGAGGCGCCCGAGCCGATCACCAGCAAGTCACACTCCAGACGCTTCACGCTTGAGTCCCCTGTTGGGCGTTGATGGCCGTAAGCCCTGGGCTCATCAGGGCGGGCGAGCCGGGAATCAACTGCTGGATTTCGGCGGCCGCCGCGAGCAACGCCGGGGCGATCTGGTGCAAGCGCGCTTCGCCAAGGCGAAACACCGGCCCGGCAACGCTGAGCACGCCAATCGCCTTGCCACTGCGCGGATGCATCAACGGCACGGCGATAGCCGCCATCCAATCGGCGAAGGTCTGAATCGCCAGCGCATAGCCCAAGGTGCGCGCCGATTCGATTCGCGGCAGCAGCGTTTCTACGCTCTGGGGCGCGTTAGGACCGTAGTGTTCTGCCCGACCAAAACCCTGCTGCTCGACCAGTGCCAATGCGCGCTGGTTATCCAGGGTCGCCAGCCACGCGTAGCCACTGGCCGAACAGGAGAGCTTGGCCTCCATGCCCATGTCAGGGTCATAGCGCAGCCCGGCGCGGGCGCCTTGGGCGCGGGCCACCCAGGTCAAACAGTCCTCGTCCACCACCGACAGACGCACCAGCTCGCCCACCTCGGCGGCCAGGCGATTGAGCACCGGCTGCACCGCATCGACCGTGCCATCGGCGCCCAGGTGAGTGAACGCCAGCACCTGCAGCTTGCAAGTCAGCACATAGGTGCCACGCTCCTGTTGCTGACGCACGTAGCCGTTTTCACACAGGGTGTTCAACAGCCGGTGGGTGGCGCTACGGGGAATATGCAGGGTGTCCGAGATGTCGCTAAGGGCGATGCCTTGAGCGCTGCTGGCGAGCATTTCGAGGATCGCCAAGCCACGCTCGAGCAAGCCTGCGTGGGTCGATTCGGTGTTACTCACAGCGCTTGGCATAACGGTCTCCTGCTTGGCGCAGAGGGCGCCGGGGATTGACTGGCAGAGGTTTTTTGCGAAGTGACTGGAAAACTATTCCAGTTTCGCTCGCAGTGTCAATTAGCCCGTTTTTGCTGGGCGAAACGGCTGCAAGTCAATCCGCCAAGTGCAGTTGAGTGCGGTTACCGAACGCAAAAAAGGGCCGAAACCGGCGTTTTTCCTGCGACGGGTTTTTTCCCTTGATTTGAAACTGGAACTCAGTTCTAACTAAAAAGACAACCGCTCCTGGCACCTCCTGGCAGGGCCCGGGCGAAGCGCATTTCTGCGAACCGAGAACGAGAGTCGAGCATGAGCGATCGCGTATTTTCCCTGGCTGCCCTGACCGTCCTGGAGCTGTCCCCACCTGACATGGTCGAGGTCGCCGCCCGCGCCGGGTACAGTCACGTAGGCTTGCGCCTGGAGCCGGCAACCGCCCAGGAGCAGCACTTTGCGTTGATGGCCGATGCCGGCTTACGCCGCCAGACCCACCAGCGCCTGAGCGACACCGGGGTGAAGGTGTTGGACGTGGAAATCCTGCGCTTGAAAGCAGACACGCAAGTGGCAGATTTTCGCGCCCTGCTCGAAGTCGGCGCCGAGTTTGGCGCGAGCGAACTGCTGGTCGCGGGCAACGATGCCAATGAACAGCGGCTGGCGGAGAACTTCGCCGCGCTGTGCGATCTGGCCAAGCCCTTTGGCATTTACCCGCACCTGGAGTTCATGCCCTGGACCGACGCCCGCGATCTGGCCCAGGCCTTGCGAATTGTCGAATGCGCCGGGCGCAACAACGCCGGAGTACTGGTCGACGCCTTTCACTTCGATCGCTCCGGCTCGTCACTGGCGCAGCTGGCAAACGCCTTAGCACAACAGCCGCAACGCTTTCGCTATGCGCAGTTGTGCGATGTGGCCGGCCCACGCCCGGATGACATGGATGAGATCCTGCGCCAGGCACGTAATGAACGGCGCTTCCCCGGCGACGGCGATTGCGACCTGCACGGGTTGTTGAGCGCCCTGCCTGAGGCCATCGCGCTGAGCCTTGAGATCCCCACCCGGCAGTTGCTCGAACAAGGCGTCAGCGCCTTCGAGCGGGCGAAGATGGCACTCGACAAAACCCGCGCGCTGCTGCAAAGCCGCTGAGCCACCGCGCTGGCTTCTTCGCGGGCAAGCTCGCTCCCACAGTGTCCGAGCCGATCACAGCCGTTGCGGCGCACATGATCCTGTAGGAGTGGGCTTGCCCGCGATGAGGCCGGGATAGCCACACAAGATAACTGCGCCCCTTCGCTCACTGTCATGCGCACCGCGCCACCTGCCCTCGCATCTGTCGATAGCCTAAAAGCGCCACCAGTAAAACCGCTGCGCCAGCCACCAACGCCAGCTGAAAACCGGCATTGGCACCCCGCAGATCCACCATCTGCCCCGCCCCCGCCGCGCCGAACGCCACGCCGACATTCAGCCCTGCCAGCAACCAGGTCATACCCTCGGTCAGTTGGCTGTCAGGCACGATGCGTTCGACCAGCGACATCGCCACGATCATGGTCGGTGCAAAAAACACCCCTGCAACCAGTACAGCCACGGCCAGGCCCGCGATGTTCCCCGCCCACAACAATGGCAAGGTGGTCACCGCCGTGGCCAACCCACCGAGCAAAAGCACTCTGGGCAACGGCGATTGCAGCTTGAGTGCACCGAACACCAGCCCAGCCGCGCACGAGCCCATGGCGTAACACGACAACACCAGGCTGGCCGCAGCCGGCCTGCCCTGCTGCTCGGCGAAGGCCACACTGACGATGTCGACAGTACCAACGATCACCCCCATGGCGACCATCAACAGCGCCAACAGCTGCACACCGCCAAGACGCAAGACCGAGGCTTGCCGCTGAGCTGTCGCCGCCCTTGGCTGTAGCGCTGGCTCAGTACCCACCTGGGCTACCAGCGCGAACACGCCGATAGCCAACAACAGGGCGGCAACCAGCGGACCTGCTTGGGCAAACAGCACCACACTGAAACCGACCGACAACGGCGGGCCGGCGATGAAAGTCACTTCATCGAGGACGGTCTCTAACGCGTAGGCCGTCTGTAGATTGGCCTGGCCGCGATACAGCGCCGTCCAGCGCGCGCGCACCATGGCCGACATGCTCGGCATGCAGCCGGCCAACGCCGCGCTGGCCAGCAGCGCCCAGACCGGCGCCTGCCAATAGCTGAAAGCCAGCAGCAGCAAAATCCCCAGCACGCTCAGCGCAGCGGCCAGCGGCAACACCCGCCGCTGGCCGTGTTGATCGACCAAGCGTGAAACCTGTGGCGAGAGCACGGCAAAGGTCAGCACAAAGGTGGCCGACACCGCGCCGGCCAGGGCATAACTGCCGCGCAGTTGCGACAGCATGGTGATGATGCCGATGCCGGTCATGGGCAATGGCAGACGGGCCAACAGCCCGGCCAGGGTAAAGCCCTTGGCGCCCGGCACTTGAAACAACTCGCGGTATGGATTTGCCATGCCCGATGATCCTTATCGATAGGGCCCGAAACGCAAGGCCGAGTTATACATACACACCGTATGTTAAAAACTCTATTATCATACGAATCGTATGTAAAGCCCTTCACCCAGGAGACAGCATGGTCAGACGCACCCGCGCGCAGATGGAACAGACCCGCGCCCTACTCATCGAAACCGCACGCCGGGTATTTAGCGAGCAGGGTTATAGCGAGGTCTCACTGGATGACCTGACCGCCCAAGCCGGGCTGACCCGTGGTGCGCTGTATCATCATTTCGGCGACAAAAAGGGCTTGTTCCAAGCAGTGGTCGGGCACATCGACGCCGAGATGGACGCCCGCCTGCAAGCCATATCGGACCACGCCGAAGACCCTTGGGCCGGGTTCAGCAACCGTTGTCGCGCCTACCTGGAGATGGCCCGCGAACCTGAGATTCAACGCATCGTGCTACGTGATGCGCGCGCCGTGCTTGGCGCCCCCACGCCAGCGGCGCAGTTGCACTGCGTGAGTTCTTTGCAGGTGCTGCTCGAAGGCTTGATGGCCGACCACATCGTCGTCGCGACCGCCCCCCAAGCCTTGGCATCGATGATTCAAGGCGCCTTGGCGGAAACCGCATTGTGGATTGCCAATGGCGCTGACCAACCTGAGCGACTTGAGCAAGGGTTGGCTGCGGTTCAGTTGCTGCTCGACGGCATTCGGCGACCATTGCCAACCGCTCAAGCTTAGAGCGAAACAGAATAATACCGTCGGTCGCCCCAGCATGAGCCTTCTTGCGAGCTTGCATGTCCGAAGCTAATAGTTAAATCAATTGCCTGGGGAGGCACTTAACATGCGACCGCGTTTCGTTGTAGTTCCGGCTGTGCCTATGGAAAAGCCATACCTTGAGCGAGGGGTGCGTTTCTACTCGGGCCTGTGCACCGGCTTCGACCTCTACGACAACGTTGAGAAAATGAGGCTCAAGCCAACCTTCAACTTGCGCGCCGATGCCGAAGCAGAATGCTTGCGGCGAAATCAGGCGGGGATCGGTTGAGATCAGCGCTGGGGCTCGGCTCGCGGTGGCTGCTGGCGCTGCCACACTTGCAGATTTCGCTGCAGCCATTGCTGGGGTAAGTCGCTGGCGACGATCTCTGTCATCTTCTGCGCCAGCTGCTCGCGCAGCCGTGGCTGGTTGCAGGGCGATGCCTGCGACAGCGCCAGGTACAATCCTTCACTGGAAACCGCCGGCTGCAGGACCTGCAACCCCTTGTCCAAGCCCAATGTCTGCGCCAGCGCCATGCCTGGATACTGCTCATAGATCAGGTAGTCGTTGCGCTTGTGCACCAATTTCAGAAACGCCTGGCTGGCGCTGGGCACCGCTTCGAGGTTGAGGTTGGCCTTGGCGTAGTCGTCGAAGGCCTGGCCATGGCTGTTGTTGACCAAGGTGCCGCCATTGCGCCCTTTGAGGTCAGCCCAACCGTGATAGGCAAAGCCTTCACCCCGGCGCACCCAAACCACGCTGGGGGTCGAGAGAAACGCGGGTTTGATGAAGTCCATGGTCTGTTGCCGGGCTTGGGTGATGAAGTAGCCGGCCATCATGTCGATGCTGCCGGTACGCACATCTTCCTGGGCCCGTGACCAGGGGCCGCTATAGACCACCTGCACCTCAAGCCCAAGCGTTTTGGCCAGGTGCTTGAGCAAGTCGGCATTGGCGCCGATCAGCTGCTCTGGGTTGTCTGGGTCACGCCACAGATAGGGGGGATATTCAGGATTGCCTGTGGCGGTCAGGTGTCGACAGTCGTCGGCTGCCAGGGCCAGCTTGGGGGTCAACACCCAACACAGCAGCAGCAACCACAACCGCCCGGGGCGGCGCTCGATCATGTGCGAGCCTACGTCATCAATGACAGGGGAGTTCAGCCAGTCTGGACCAGAATCTGCCGGCCGCCAGCGTAGCGTGCACAGCCCTTGAAGCCCCTAGCGACTTCGAGAATCAAGACCATTACCTTGAAGCCAATTAAATGAAAGCTTCTGTGGGTATGAAAATCGAACAGATATTTGCAGCGTTCAACACCCGCAGCAGGCTTTTATGAAATGTCTGGGCGCTAAGGCCAGACAGGTGAATGCGGCGATGAACCGCAGGAATGTGCATGGCCGTTAGAAGCTAACGGCCCGCGCCAAGGCTAATGGCTACACCGCCCACGGCGGATTGACAATTACTGAGGCCACGGCAATTGTCATGCCCACGACTGCGATCATCCGAACCAAGCGAACGTTCTTAGCGAGCAGAGACACCGGTATCAAAAAGATCCCGACAGTAGCCAGGAAAAAATTGAAGGCGGTAAGTGTATTGACGCCAACCAGATGCAGTGTCAAGCAAACGATGAACGTCAGCAGTCCACACAGCATCAGAATTATCGTTTCATGATAGGCACTCGGCGCTTGTGAGCTAGCAGCTTTACTCATTTGTCTTCCTTCAGTGGGAGGCCGCTTTAACGACCACTCATAACGTACGACTGTCGAGAGCCTTTCAGGGCCTCACGATGTCGCAGGTATCCATCGCAAACCTATGCGATAGCTGCGCTATCGGCTGCAAGGGCAGTTTTCTTGAACTTCGGACAACCGCTGATGTTTACAAACCGTACAGTGCTGGGGGCGATCTCGGGCCTGACAAAACTGCTAGTTCTGGCACGGCGGCCGGTCGGCGATGGCGATGTAGCCCTTTGCGCTCGCTCGCCAGCGCTCAGCTCAAAAGTCATAACGCACATTCATCATCACGTTACGCGGCGCGCCATAGTGCCCGTAGCTGCCGGAAAAGCCGGAGTAGTACTTCTCATCGAACAGGTTGTTCAGGTTCAAGGTGGTCGACAGATGATCGCTCAGGCGATAGCGCGCCATCAGGTTGAACACGGCGTAATCGTCTTGGCCGACGCGGCTGTTGTAGCGGCTGAAGTACAGCGAGTTGCTGGAGTTCCAGCTAGCCCCGCCGCCTACGGTCAGGCGGTTCCAGTCACCGGCTAGCTTGTAGGTGGTCCACAGGCGGAAGGTGTCCAGCGGCAGCTGGGTCGTCAGGCGCTGGCCTTGGGCATCCTCGGTTCGCGAGTGGCTGTAGCCGGCCTGCAATTCCCAACCTGGGCTGAGCTCGCCGGACAGTTCCAGGTCGAGACCTTGGGTCTTGGCGCCACTGACCGCCTTGTAGGCATCATTGCCGGTGCCCGGCACCGTCTGGCCGGCATCCAGTTCGGCGACGTTGTCGCGCTTGATCAGGTAGGCCGCCACGTTGGCATTGAGTCGGCCCTCGTAGAACTCGCCCTTCCAACCCAGTTCGTAGTTCTTGCCCACCACCGGATCCAGCACCTTGCCGCTGCTGTCCTGGCTCGATTGCGGCTTGAAGATGTCGGTGTAGCTGACATACACCGACTGTTCGGCGGTGAGGTCGTAGACCAGTCCGGCATAGGGCGTGACCACGCCGCGCTCGGTCATCGAATAGTCTTGGGGAGCGGCACTGCTGCTGAGCAGTTCGAGGTAATAGTTGTAGCGGTAGTTGCTGACCCGTGCGCCGAGGATCAGGTGCAGGCTGTCGCTGAGATTGAAGCGCCCCGCCGCAAAATAGCCGCTCTGGCGGGTGTCGACGTCATAGGTCATGAACGGCGTGAATCCGTCCCGGTCGGGCTTGGGCAGCTCGTTGCTCCAGTGGTCGTAGTCGACCAGCACATCGGGGCCGCTGCTTGCGTAATGATGGTTGACGTAGTCCAGGTAGTTGGCGCCGACGATCAACTCATGAGTTTGCCCCAGCAGCTCGAACGGCCCTTGCACGGTGGCGTCCACAGCGCGTTGGTGCTGGGTGGCTTGGGCCCAGGACTGGTCGATGGTCGCGATCCCTTCAGGGGTGATGTAGGCGCGGTTGGTCGAGCTCGAATAGGAGCCGCCAAAGGTGTCGCGGTCGACATTTATGAAGGTGGTGGCGACCTTCAACTGCCAATCGTTGGCCAGTTGCTGCTCAATGCCCAGGGTGTAGTTATTGGTCTCGAAGCGATCGGAGTTCCAGCGCGCGCCGGAGCTTTTCGAACGGGAGAAATCTGTCTGCTGGCCGTTGGTGTAGATCATCGGCACGCCCTGCGCACCGGTCGGCCGGTAGCGCTGGTGGTCGATGCTAAAGCGCAGCACGGTGCTGTCAGTCAGGTCGGCTTCGAGCACGCCATAGAGAATGTCGCGGTCCTGTTGGTACCACTGCATGAAGGTGTTGTTCAGCTGCTTGGCCGCAACCACTCGCCCGCGCAGGTTGCCGGTTGCGGTCAAGGGGCCGGAGACATCCGCCTCCAGGCGCTGGTAATCCCACGAGCCTAGCCCGCCCTGCAGGTAGGCCTGAAAGTCGCGGGTCGGGCGCTTGCGTACGACGTTGACCACCCCACTCGGATCGCCCGCACCGGTCATCAAGCCGGTGGCGCCGCGCACCACTTCGACCCGGTCGTAGATGGCCATGTCCATCAGCGTGCTGGGCATGTTACGGGTCTGGTTTTCCTGGTAGGTGGTGACGCCGTCGAACTGATAGGTATTGATCGCGCTGCCGCGCGAGTAGATGTTGAAGCGCTCGCCGCCGTCCTGGGACATGGTCACCCCAGGGGTCTGGTTGAGTACCTCGGACATGCTGTGCAGTTGCTGATCGTCCATGCGCTGGCGGGTGATCACGCTGATGGTCTGCGGGGTTTCGCGAATCGACAGGTTCAACTTGGTCGCAGTGCTGGTCGAGCCGGTGGTATAGGAGCCGGTGCCTTCGGTGGTGGCACCCAACCCTGCGGCACTGATGCTGGTTGCGCCCAGCTCCATGGCACCGGTTGAGCTGACCTGAGCGATCAAACGATAGCGCCCCGGTGCCACTGTCACTGGCTGCAGGCCAGTCCCGGCGATCAGTTGAGCAAGCGCCTGGTCGAGCGCGAATTGGCCGCGCAGACCAGGACTGTTCAGGCCATTGGAGAGCTGCGAATCCACCGCAACCATTACCCCCGCTTGCTGACCGAACTGGCCTAATACGCTGTCCAGGCTTCCTGCTGCAATGTCATAGCTGCGCACGTCGGCCTGCTCGACAGTGGCTTGGGCCGCCTGCGCGACAGGCTGGACCCAGGCCACGGCAAGGCCGAACAACACGCCGCGCACGGCAGCTGCAAGGGGAGTAAGGCGAGTTTGCATCGAGACAATCCTTGGAAAACAGTGGGGTCATGACACTGGCTAATCAGTGCCTTCCCTTGTCTTGATGCGTGATGCAGCAAAACCTGCCTAATCGATGAAAAAAAATTCAAGCCGGCACGACGCTAGCCCAATAGCCGAATACCCGTTGCACGCGAATCGGCAAAACCTGGGTCAGCAGATCCAGGCTGGCCTCCGGCTGATCGATGGAGAACGAACCACTGGCCTGCAGGTTGGCGATACGTGGATCGCAGCGCAGTACGCCGGGCCGATAGCGGTCCAGTTCCGTGAGCAGTTGCCCCAATGGCAAGCGCTCGGCCAGCAGCAGCCCCTGGGTCCACGCCGCAGCGCCTGCCGGCAATGGCGCCAAGGCACCGGCAAGCGAGTCGCTGAACCTTTGCTGCCAGCCAGCGCGCAGCTCGAAGCGTTGCCCGCGCGGCTGCTCGACCCGTGCCCCGCCATCGAGTAACTGCACCAGGGTGGCGGAGCGCTCCTGGCTGACCAGCAGGCGCGCCAGCGGCTGTGGCCGGACCCACACATCAGCAGTGCGCAGCGCGACCTGCGCGCCCTGCTGCAGCGTTAGCAGCATCCGCCCCTGGTTGAGGGTCAGCACCCTCAGGCCCGCTGCGAACTCACTGTCGAGTGCGCTGCGGGTATCCAGTTGCACCGCCACGCCCGAGTCAAATGACAGGCTGCGCCGCTCACCTGTCGAGGTGCCGTAGTCACTGAACAGGGTTGGCATGAGGCTACGTTGGCTGACCCCGTAGCCGCTTGCGATCAACACCCCCGCGCCAGCAAAGCCTTTGAGCACGGCTCTGCGCGAAGTCAACGCACGCGCCTGGAGCAGCCCGCGGACGTTGCCTGCCGATAATCCGCGAGTGCCATCGCGCAGGCCCTGGCCAATACCATTGAGGCGCTGCCAGGCCTGCTCGTGGGCAGGGCTTTCCTGGCGCCAGCGCTGGCAGGCCAGCTGCTCGCCTGCGCTGCTGACACCCGATTGCAGACGCACCATCCACAGCATCGCCTGCTCGACCACGTGCGGGTCCAGGGATGATTCGTCCGAGGCCAGCGGCGTCATTGCTGGTAGACCGCTGCATAGCAGTGCCGATAGGCCTTGAGCATGGCCTTTTGCACCACGTTGACAGTCAGCCCCAACTGCTCGGCGATTTGCGGGTAGATCAGGCCATCGAGTTGCGACAGCAGGAAGATTTCCCGTACCCGGCTACCGAGGCCGTCGAGTACCTGGCCCACGGCATCGAGCGCCTCAAGCACCAACAAGCGGGTTTCTTCCGAAGGCTGATGCTGGGGCTCGATCAGCGCCAGGCTGTCGAGATAGGCCGCCTCCAGCGCCTGCCGGCGAAAATGCTGCAGGCACAGGCGACTGGCGACCGTACACAGGTAGGCACGCGGTTCGCGCAGCAGCGGTGGCAGTTCGCTGCGCAACAGCTTGACGAAGGTGTCCTGGGCGATATCCAACGCTTGCTCGCGATTGCCCAGGCGACGCCGGAGCATGGCTACGATCCAGCTGTGGTGCTGGAGGTAGAGCTCACCGACATCGTTTGAGCTGGAGGGCGACATGAACGGGATCTCCTGGGCAGCGAGGAAAGCCGTGCATGGTAATACTTCTCATTCATTTTTTACTACAGGTTTTGCCTGACTACATGAGAACACGCCGCCTGCTGTGGCCCTATCGCGGGACAAGCCCGCTCCCATCGGTGTGGCGCCGCCTGCGTAGGAGCGGGCTTGCCCCGCGATGAGGCCAGCCCAGACACCCCCTCCAGCAGCACAACGGTAGGCCCCTGAAACGCCTTCACTCAGCCCAGATACGGCGGATAGTCAATGTAGCCTTCTGCGCCACCACCGTAGTAGGTGTCCTTGTTCGCCACCGCCAGCGGCCAGCCATTTTCCAGCCGTGCAACCAGATCCGGATTGGCAATGAATGGCTGGCCAAATCCAGCCAGGTCGATCAGCCCCGACGCCACCAGCGCTTGCGCACGTTGCAGGGTAAGGTCACCGGCCAGAATCAAGCGGGTCGACTTGAGGCCTTTGCGGCAACTGACCAGCAACGCCTTGAGCGCATCTTCGCGCGCTACGGCCGTTTCGGCACGCAGGAAGAAGTGGGTCTGGTCCATCACATGGACATAGGCAATGCCGCGCTCGCCCAAGCCGGCACACAGCGCGCTGTAAGTCTGGTCGATCTCATCGTACAGCGGCATGTCCATCAACTGCCCGTACGGCGAGAAACGAATACCCACGCGCCCGGCGCCAATACGCTGGCACACGGCGTCGACCACTTCGAAGACGAAACGCAGGCGGTTATCCAGGTTCTGCGCGCCGTACTGATCAGTGCGGTCATTAACCTTGGGGTTGAGGAACTGCTCCAGCAGGTAACCGTTGGCGCCATGAATTTCCACGCCGTCAAAGCCCGCTTCAATCGCATTAGCCGCAGCCTGGGCAAAATCACGCACCACCCGGCCGACCGCTTCGCTCGACAGCGCTTGTGGTTGCGAGGTCGAGACGAAACCTGGCTCGCCGTTGTCGGCATAGCCAAAGGCGAACGCGCCCTCAGCCGTTTTGCTGGTTGAACTGACCGGTGCCTTGCCACCTTCCTGGATCGAGGTGTGCGACACCCGCCCAACGTGCCACAGCTGGGCGAAGATCTTGCCGCCAACGCTGTGTACCGAATCAGTCACCAGGCGCCAGCCAGCGATCTGTTCAGGGGTGTAGATACCTGGGTTGAACAAGTAACCCTGGCCCTCGCGCGAGATCGGCGTGCCCTCGGACACGATCAAGCCGGTGCTGGCGCGCTGGGTGTAGTACAGCGCGGTTAGTGCATTGGCGACATCGCCCGGTGAACGCGAACGGGTCATCGGGGCCATGACGAAGCGGTTTCGAAGTACGGTATCGCCGAGTTGGAATGCGCTGAACAGGCTCACGAAAGGTCTCCACAGGTAGTGAGTAATACTGCGTGTGGGTTAGCCTATTGAAGAAATCTTCGGTTATCTGCGCAAAGATTTCTCAAGTGAATGGAATTTGATTCATCAATTGGAGCGTGGCATGTACTCGTCTGAACGGCTCAAGGGCATCGACGTATTCGTCGCGACTGCTGACCTTGGCAGCTTTACCGCAGCAGCAGAGCGGCTCAACCTGACCAGTTCAGCGGTCAGTAAAAGTGTCGCGCGTCTGGAAGGCAGACTGGGCGTGCGCCTGTTCAACCGCACCACCCGCAAGCTGTCACTGACAGAAGCAGGCACCGCGTTCTATCGCACCTGCACTGCGGTACTGGCAGATTTGGAAGAGGTCGAGCACGCGCTGGTCAGCGCGGGCAATGAGCCGCACGGCAAAGTGCGGATCGACCTGCCGGCCTCCTACGGCAGGATGCACGTGCTGCCGCTGATCCTCGATTTCATTGGCTTGCACCCGTTGCTGCAGCCGCACATTTCGTTCTCGGACCGGTTCGTCGATCCGGTTCACGAAGGCATCGATATCGTCGTGCGCATAGGCGGGCCGGATGCGTGGCCGGCGAACCTCGGCCATCGCTACTTCGGCGCGCAACGGCTGATTTTTTGCGCAGCGCCCGCCTACCTTGAGCGCCATGGCGTCCCCCGCAGCGAGCGCGATCTGGATGCACACCACTGCGTGGGCTACGGCCAGGCGGACGGGCTGGTCAGCCCCTGGTATTTCAAAGGGCGCCAGCCGGGCGAGATGGAGCGCCGAACGGTGCAGGCGCGCATTGCCGTTGGCGATGGTGAAGGGGAAGTCGCGGCAGTGCTGGCTGGGCATGGCATCGGCCAGCTGCCGACCTGGCTCACGCAGCGCCACCTCGATTCAGGTGCGCTGGTCGAGGTGCTGCCACAGCTGGCCACCGATGGCTTGCCGATGAACCTGGTATGGCTCAAGAGCCGCGAGAGCCTGCCTAAGGTCAGGGCCCTGCTCGATTACCTGCTGCCACGCTTGGCGTCGCATGGCACGCACAACCGCAGTGTCCCGTGAAGCAAACAGCGGCCTCAATAAGTCGCCCTGCCCCCGCTCAGATCGAAGACAAAGCCTGTGGTAAAGCTGCATTCCGGCCCCGCGATCCAAGTCACCATGTTGGCGATCTCTTCGGCTTTGAGGAAGCGCCCCATGGGGATCTTGGCCTTGCTCGCATCAATGTGCGCTTGGGTCATCTCGGCCATCAACGGCGTCTCGACCATGGCCGGCGCCACGCAGTTGAGCAACACGCCATCCTGGGCCAGCTCCTTGGCTGCGGCTTTGGTGAAGGCGATCACCCCAGCCTTGGCCGCCGAGTACGCCGAGATGTACTGAACGCCCTCCTTGCCAGCCATCGAGGCTATGTTGACGATGCGTCCATAGCCGCGCTCACGCATGTGCGCGATGGCGGTGCGACAGCAATAGAACACGCCGTTCAAGTCGATGGCGATGACCTTGTCCCAGGCATCCGCCGGGTACTCCCACGAAGGCACCACCGGGCCATTGATGCCGGCGTTGTTGACCAGGATATCGACCTGCCCCAGGCGCTCGAGCACTTCGGCGAACGCCGCCTGCACCGAGGACAACGACGAGACATCGACGGCCTGGCGTAGCGCCGGCTCAAAGCCGTTTCCGACACTGTCCCAGCCCTCCACTGCCAAGTCCCAGATGACGATACGCGCGCCCGCCGCGTGCAAGCGCCGGGCGATCCCCAGGCCAATGCCACGCATACCGCCGGTGATGATTGCAGCCTGCCCTTCCAGATACTGGCTCATTGCTTTGCTCCTTTCTCGACACACGGGATTTCGGGCAGGCGACGCAGGTCGCTGACCATGAACAGGTAACACAGCGCACCCAGCCCGGTGATGGTGGAAACGAACGCCAAGGCCCAGACGAACGAGCCGGTGGCGCTGACGATGATGCCGATGGTCAACGGGGTGACGATGCCGGCGGCATTGGCGAACAAATTGAACAGGCCGCCGCTCAAACCCAGCAGGCCCTTGGGGGCGATGTCGGAAACGATCATCCAGGCCAGCGCCGACATGCCTTGGGCGAAGTAGGCGATGCAGAGGATGGCGATGACCAAGGCGTCCGACTCGACATAGTTGGCCAAAACGATCACCGAAGCGGTCAGCAGGCCAGCGATTACCGGCAGCTTGCGGGCAACGTTGAGCGAGTAGCCACGACGCAGCAAGGCATCCGATAGCCAGCCGCCGACCAGCGTCCCCAGCGACGCGGCAATGAACGGCAGTACCGCGACCCAACCGACTTTCAGCCAGGGCATGTGCCGCTCGGTGACCAGGTAGGTCGGGAACCAGGTGAGGAAAAACACGTTGGTCGAATTGCAGGCGAACTGCCCCAGGCAAATGCCGAGCATGTTGCGATGCTTGAGCAGCGCCGGGATCTGCGACCACTGGAACACGTGGGCCTTCTGACCACCATCGACCACCCCGCCGCCCTGCTCGATGTAATCAAGCTCGGCCTGGTTGGCTGTGCTCGACTGGTGTGGTTCGTGGTATTTGCGCCACCATACCAAGCCATAGAGGATGCCCAGCAAACCGACCGCCATCAGCAGGAAGCGCCAGCCATAGGCATGCAATACCCAGAACAGCAGCGGCGTGAGGAAGGCCAGGCCAATGTACTCGGCGAAGGTATAGATGCTGGTCGCCCGGGCCCGTTCGCTCTGCGGGAACCAGGTGGCAACCACCCGGCTGTTAGTGGGAAAGCACGGCGCTTCGGTGATGCCCACCAGAAAGCGAAAGCCAAGCAGTGACAAAAAGCCCTGGGCCAAGCCCTGCAAGCCGGTGAACAACGACCACAATGTCAGCGCCAGCCAGTAGGTGAGCTTGGTGCCAAGGCGATCGATGAGGATGCCACCGGGGATCTGCGCGGCGGCGTAGGTCCAGGAAAATGCCGAGAAAATCAGCCCCATCATGGCCGCATTCAGGCCCAGGTCGGCGCTGATGCTGGGCGCGGCGATGCCCATCACGCTGCGGTCCAGGTAATTGATCATGGTGCCGCCGGAGATCAGCGCCAGAATCATGAAACGGGTACGGGTCTTGGCATGTTGCTGAGCTGGGGTGTCGAACACCGCCAAGCCGATCTTTTGCTCAGAGTTCATGATGTCGGGTCTCTTGTTATTGGTATGTCATCAATGCCCAGGCAACCCCTGGGGGAGCATCCGCTCGCGCGCGTCAGGTAAAACCGAACAAGCGTCGTGGGGTGTCCCACATGATCTTGCGGCGCAGTTGCAGGTCGGGCATCAGCTGCTCTGCCAGTTTCAGCAGCGGGCCGTAATCGACCCGCAAACGTTGCCGAATGAAGGGCCAGTCAGAACCCCAGACGCAGGCATCGGGCCCAAAGGCGGCGATCAAGGCATGCACGTAGGCCCTGCTCTGCCCAAGCAGATCCTCGCTGGCGGCGAATTTCTGCATACCGGACAACTTGACGCTGACTCGCCCGCAGCTCGCCAGCTTGAGCAACGCCTGAAAGCCCGACTGTTGCAGGCCAGCGCGCACATCCGGGCGGCCACAATGGTCGATCAGCACACGTACTGGGTTTCGCTCAAGCAGCCCTTGCAGGTTCAGCAACTGGTCTTCACACACCTGCACTTGGGCAAACATGCCCAGCTCGGCGAGCTTGCCCAAACAGGCTTGTGCGCCCTGCATGACCTGAACCCCGTAGAGCGCAGGATTGAACGCCACCCCGACCACGCCTTGCTCCTTTAGCGCCGCCAGCTGATCGATGCCGATGTCAGGCTCGACCACCGCCACGCCGCGCAAGCGCCCCTGGCCAGCTGCCAACGCGTGCAACAGGCAGCGGTTGTCGGTGTGATAGCCACTGTTCGGCCCAACCAGCAGGGCGTGACGCACGCCGTAGGCATCCATCAGCTGGCTAAATTGCTCAAGCGTTGCGACCTCCTGGCCGGAGGGGGCATAGGGTGCCGCGGGGTGATAAGGAAATCGCGCAGGATCAAACAAATGGTTATGGCAATCGATCTTGGGCTCGTCAAAGATGTTCACGCGGCTCTCCCCTGGCACGACCATCCATTGCTGAGTTAACGCGCCCCCTGTAGGAGCGGACTTGCCCGCGAATACGTCAGTGAATCCAGAATCGTATTCGCGGGCAAGCCCGCTCCTAAAGGGCCTGCGTAGCTCAGAGCGGCAAGGCCACTGCAGCGTTTTGCAGATCTTGTTATTGTTCGCCGACACGGCGGCGGGCTTGGGCTAACGATACTGCCGGCGATGTACTAACGCTCATACACAGATGGCGAAAACCATAACCAAAGGTAATGACCATGCTCCCCGGCAGAGAAGCTGCAGCGTCCAGCACGATGGTGTTCAAGCTGCGCCATATGGAGGTGTTTCGCGCGGTAATGCTGACCGGGTCGATCAGCGCGGCGGCGAAAATGCTGTATGTCTCCCAGCCTGCGGTGAGCAAGTTGATCGGCTACATCGAGGGCCGCCTGGCTTACCGCTTGTTCGAGCGAATCAACAATCGGCTGGTGCCCACTGGCGAGGCACAGATCCTGTTTCGCGAGGTCGAGCGGGTCTACCAGGCAGCGTTGGCAGTCAACGAGTGCGCGCTGTCACTAGGTTCTGGCTCACAGCGCAACCTGCGCCTGTCGTGCAGCGCGTCATTGTCGACGGTGGTCCTCCCCACGGCGCTGGCGCAGCTCAAGCTAGAGTCGCCGTCACTGAACATCGAGTGGCAGACCTCGTTGATGAACGAGATGCCCAACCAGATCCTGTCGAAGAAAGTCGACCTGTCGATCGCCGCCTTGCCAGTAGTGCATGACCATCTGCATTCGCAGGCATTCATGCGCGGGCGCATGGTGGTGGTGATGGCTGGCGACCACCCGCTGGCGCAGCAGCCAGTGCTGTCGCTGCAGCAGCTTGAGGGCCAGCCACTGCTGCTGTTCAGGCCCGACATGCCGTTTGGCCAACTGCTCGCGCAACAGATCGAGCACCGCGGTTTGCACCTGCACTCGCTGCTATCGTTCACCAACGCCGTCGAGGCGGTGGCGTTGGTCAAGCAAGGCATGGGCCTGAGCATCATCGATGAGTTCGTGGCGCAAGACAGCGGCTTGACGGTGGTGCCACTGGCCGAGGAAATCTACTTCGACATCAGCTTCGTCTATTCGCGCTTCGAGCCACCGTCGCAAGCAGCGCTGCACCTGATGCGGGTGCTGCGGGCGCAGGCGGTGAACGTTGGCCGAGCTATCGCTGGCTTCGAGTTGCCCAATCCATGAACCTCGGCGGCGACGGGTTGACCGCTGTACGACTGTCATAGACGATTGATTTCCCGCCAGACAAGGACGACCACATGTTACGGATACTGGGCAGAGCGGCCTCGATCAACGTGCGCAAGGTGCTATGGGCCTGCGCGGAAATGAACATCGGCTTTGAACGAGAGGACTGGGGCGCGGGCTTCAAACCGACAGCGCTGCCTGAGTTTCTGGCGCTGAACCCCAATGCCATGGTTCCGGTTATCCAGGATGGCGACTTCACCCTGTGGGAATCGAACAGCATCATCCGCTACCTGGCCACACGTGATGGCCAGAGCGCGCTCTATCCGGCCGAAGCCAGGGCCAGGGCACGCGTGGATCAATGGATCGATTGGCAGGCCTCCGATCTGAACCGCTCCTGGAGCTATGCCTTCATGTCCTTGGTCAGGCAATCGCCTGCGCATCAGGATGGCCAGGCGCTTGCCGCTGGCTTGGCGCAATGGTCCAACTACATGCAGATACTCGATCAGCAGCTCGAAGCAACAGGGGCTTACGTGGCCGGCGACGCCTTTTCACTGGCCGACATTCCCATCGGCTTGTCGGTCCACCGCTGGTTCGCAACACCTTTTGCCCACCCACCGCTGCCAGCAGTCACGGCCTATTATGAGCGGCTCAGCGAGCGACCTGGTTTTCGCCTGCATGGTCGCAACGGCACGCCCTAGACACGCTCGGCCACGCCTTGCTGGCAAAACGCCCCGCTTTACCAGTGGTTGATCGTCCGGCTAGAGTGTCGCCCCCCCGGGAATTGGATCCCGGGCTTTGGACCATGGAGCTGTTCAGTGAAGTACCTCAGTAAAGTTGTAGCCGCATGCGCATTCGGCCTGGTTCTGGCAGGTTGCACCGGTGCCCCGATCAAATCGGCCCACTATGACAGCAGCCAGTACACCGTGCTGGGTCACAGTGAAGCCAGCGCCACCGGCCTGATGCTGTTCGGCCTTATCCCAATCCGTCAGAACAGCCGCTTCGTCCGTGCACAGGACGCGGCGATCAAGGCCAAGGGCGGCGATGCGCTGATCAATACCCAAGTGCAGGAAAAGTGGTTCTGGGCCTGGGTCCTGAATGGCTACACCACCAAGGTTTCCGGTGATGTGATCAAGCTGAACAACGTCCAGTAATCCCACGCTTTGACAGTGGTGCCCCATCGGCGCGCCCGGCCGCTGATCGCGCGGCGTGGGGCGCGCCTGGTCATCAAACGCTGCGGGTCACCCCGCCATCGACGCGGATGTTCTGCCCGGTGATGTAGGCCGCTCCTTCGCTGGCCAGGAAGGCGATGGTGGCAGCGATTTCCTCGCTGGTGCCATAGCGCTTGAGCGGAACACTGTCGCGCCGCTGCTCAGTGGCCGGCAGGCTGTCGATCCAGCCGGGCAACACGTTGTTGATGCGCACGTTATCGCCGGCGAAGTTGTCGGCGAAGATCTTGCTGAAGGCTGCCAAGCCTGAACGGAACACCGCCGAAGTGGGGAACAACTCACTCGGTTCGAACGCCCAGGCGGTGGAAATATTGATGATTACCCCGCCTTTCTGGGCCTGCATGATCGGCGTGACCAAGCGGCTTGGGCGAATGACATTGAGCAGGTAGGTTTCCATGCCCTGGTGCCAGTCTTCGTCGCTGATCTCCAGGATCGGTGCACGCGGGCCGTGACCGGCGCTGTTGACCAACACATCAATCCGGCCCCATTTTTCCATGACCGCGTCGACCAGACGCTGCAGGTCTGCGTTGGACTGGTTGCTGCCGGTGACGCCAATGCCGCCCAGCTCCTGGGCCAGCGCTTCACCTTTGCCGGACGAAGACAGGATGGCGACCTTGAAGCCATCGGCGGCCAGACGCTTGGCGGCGGCGGCGCCCATGCCGCTGCCGCCGGCGGTTACGATAGCTACTTTTTCTACTGACATAGGGGCTCCTGGCTTTACGCGAAGTCTGCGGTGGATGTGAGGTTCAGCCTACACCTTGGTTGGGATCAGCAGCAGTGATCAATAATGCTTGCAGCCTGTAGAAAATCTGTTGGCATGCCATTTTGGGTCCGCTTTGCGGCCCATCGCAGCGGTTCGGCGCCCCGACAAGCCAGCTCCTACAAGGGTCATGCAGAGGCATGTAGTCCCAAGATCCCGGCAAACACGCTAAGGTAGAACCTTTACGCAAAAGGACTGCCGCATGCCGCAACACTCCGGCTTCGTCAGGGTGCGTGGCGCCCGCGAGCACAATCTGCAGAACGTAGACGTCGACATCCCCCGCGACGCACTGGTGGTGTTCACCGGGGTGTCCGGCTCGGGCAAATCCTCGCTGGCCTTCTCGACGCTCTACGCCGAAGCCCAGCGCCGCTACTTCGAATCTGTCGCGCCGTACGCCAGGCGCCTGATCGACCAGGTTGGCGTACCGGATGTCGACGCCATCGAAGGCCTGCCGCCAGCGGTGGCCTTGCAGCAGCAACGCGGCACGCCCAGCGCCCGCTCCTCGGTGGGCAGCGTCACCACCCTCTCAAGCTCGATCCGCATGCTTTACTCGCGCGCCGGCAGCTATCCGGCCGAGCAACCGATGCTCTACGCCGAGGACTTTTCGCCCAACACCCCGCAAGGTGCCTGCCCCGAATGTCATGGCCTGGGCCGGGTCTACGAGGTGACCGAAGCGAGCATGGTCCCGGACCCTTCGCTGACCATACGTGAACGCGCAGTCGCAGCCTGGCCGATGGCCTGGCAAGGGCAGAACCTGCGCGACATCCTCGTGACCCTGGGCTACGACGTGGATATCCCCTGGCGCGATCTGCCCCAGGAGCAGCGCGACTGGATTCTGTTCACCGAACAAACGCCGACCGTACCGGTGTATGCCGGCCTGACCCCAGGGCAAACCCGCGCTGCACTCAAGCGCAAGCTCGAACCCAGCTACCAGGGCACCTTCAGTGGCGCCCGGCGCTACGTGCTGCACACCTTCATGCAGTCGCAAAGCGCGCAGATGCGCAAGCGTGTCTCTCAGTTCATGCGCCCCAGCCCCTGCCCGCTGTGCGCAGGCAAACGCCTCAAGCGCGAGGCACTGACCGTGACCTTCGCCGGCCTGGATATCGCCGAGCTGTCACAGATGCCACTACAAGACCTGGCCAAAGTGCTCAGGCAAGTTGCCGCAGCCGACTATCTGCAGCAGCCTGAACAAACCTCAGAAACCCTCACCCACCAACAAACCCGCGCAGCCCGCCAACAACGCGCGGCCAAGGGTGAGCCTGCGCACAGCGGCGGCCCGGATGTACGGCACACGCCCAACCTGTCGCTGGAAAAGCGCCTGGCCGCACAACGTATCGCCGCCGAGTTGCTGGAGCGCATCGACACCCTCATCGACTTGGGCCTGGGCTACCTGGCGCTGGAACGCAGCACGCCGACGCTGTCCTCCGGTGAGCTGCAACGCCTGCGCCTGGCCACCCAGCTCAATTCGCAGCTGTTCGGCGTGATCTACGTGCTCGACGAACCTTCCGCCGGCCTGCACCCGGCCGATAGCCAAGCGCTCTATGCCGCCTTGCAGCGGCTCAAGTCCAGCGGCAACTCGGTGTTTGTCGTCGAGCATGACCTGGACACCATGCGCCGTGCCGACTGGCTGGTCGATGTCGGCCCGGCTGCCGGCGAGCATGGCGGGCAGATTCTCTACAGTGGCCCACCCGAAGGCTTGCGCCAGGTGCAGGCATCGCGCACCCGCGCCTACCTGTTCGCAGAGCAGGCCAGCCGCCAACATCAGCCTCGCCAGGCACACGCCTGGCTACGCCTGGAAGGCATCACCCGCAACAACCTCGATGCGCTCAGCGCGCAGTTTCCACTGGGCTGTTTCAGCGCCGTCACCGGCATCTCCGGATCGGGCAAATCGAGCCTGGTCAGCCAGGCCCTGCTGGAACTGGTCGGCGCCCACCTGGGCCAGCCGCAGCAGCCTGAGGAAGCTGAAGAACAGAGCCTGGAAGATGAACCGCAGCCGACCAGCACTGGCCAGATCGTAGCCGGGATGGAGCAGATCAAGCGCCTGGTCAAGGTTGACCAGAAACCGATCGGCCGCACCCCGCGCTCCAACCTGGCGACCTACACCGGGTTGTTCGATCACGTGCGCAAGCTGTTCGCGGCCACCGAGCAGGCCAAGGCGCAAGGTTTCGATCCCGGGCGCTTTTCGTTCAATGTCGCCAAAGGTCGCTGCGAAACCTGCGAGGGAGAAGGCTTTGTCAGCGTCGAGTTGCTGTTCATGCCCAGCGTCTACGCCCCCTGCCCCACCTGCCACGGTGCACGCTATAACCCCGAAACCCTGGCGGTGACCTGGCAGGAGATGAACATCGCCCAGGTGCTGCAGATGACCGTTGACCAAGCCCTTGAGGTATTCGCCGAACAGCCCGGTATCCGCCGCAGCTTGCAGGTGTTGCAGGACATCGGCCTGGGTTATCTGCGCCTGGGGCAGCCTGCTACCGAGCTGTCTGGCGGCGAGGCACAACGGATCAAGCTGGCCACCGAGTTGCAGCGCACGGCGCGCGGCGCGACGTTGTATGTGCTGGATGAACCGACCAATGGCCTGCATCCGCAAGATGTCGATCGCCTGCTGGTGCAACTCAACCGCCTGGTCGACGCCGGGCACACGGTGGTGGTGGTCGAGCATGATATGCGGGTGGTTGCGCAGAGCGACTGGGTGATCGATATCGGCCCGGGGGCTGGTGCAGCCGGGGGCAAAGTGGTGGTGAGCGGTGAGCCTGAGACGGTAGCCAAGCATCGGCACAGCCGCACGGCGCCGTTTTTGGCAGGCGCCTTGCGCTGAACGCGGTGCCCGTAGCGCATTGCGGGACATACATACGCCTACCAGTAAGCGCACAAACGACTGCCCACGAAAAGGCCGTAACTGATTAACGCCAACTGTGACAACCGAGCGTAGGCAGATTATTCTTCAGAGGTATGTCTTCCCGTCTCAATATGTGAGCGCCGAATATGAAAATCGATGACATGGACGCCTTCGTGGCGGTTATCCGTTGCCAGTCGACCAACCTTGCCGCCGAAGCCCTGCAACTGACCCAGCCGGCCATCACGCGGCGCCTGCAGAACTTCGAGCAAGACCTGGGCGCCACCCTGCTCGACCGCAATACCAAACCGCTCAAACCCACGCCGATGGGCTTGCGGGTGTATGAGCAGTGCAAGGCAATCCTGCGTGAAATCGATGCCCTGCGCGAGCTGGTAGCCAACGATGGCGCCCCCTCCGGCACCCTGCGCCTGGGCGTGCCGCAAACCTTGGGCGATGTGGTCTTGCTCGATGCCCTGGCGAAGATTCGCGAGGCCTATCCGGTGTTGCGCACCCAGGTCAGCAGCGGCTGGGGCAGCAGCTTGATCACGCGCATGGAAAACGGCGAGCTCGATGCGGCAGCCGCACTGTTCCCGCCCGGCAAGATCTTCCCCGAAGGCATCGCCAGCCAGTCGATCGGGCGCATGCCCCTGCGCGTGGTCGCAGCCAAGGGCAGTGCCAGCAAACGCAACTACAAGCTCAAGGACTGCTATACCCGAGGTTGGGTGCTCAACCCTGATGGTTGCGGGTTCCGCGCAGGTCTGCAACGGGCGCTCAGCGAGCAGGGTTTGTCGCTGTCGATCAACCTGGAGACCTTTGGCACGGACTTGCAGTTAGGCCTGGTCGCCAGTGGCCAGGGCCTGGGGCTGGTGCCTGAACCGCTGCTGCTGGCCAGTCGTCACAGGGATCAACTGGAGGTGGTCAACGTCAGTGATTTCAAGCCGCAGGTGGATCTGTGGCTGTTCCATCCGCGCTACCTGGGCAATTTGCAGGAGCCGGTGGAGCTGTTTGGCGAAATTGCCGGGGCGCGGTTGCGCAGCTAGGCCTCGCTGTACCCTTGGCTGCGGATCAAGGCGTCACTCAAGACTACAAATGAAATAAATGCATAAAGCAGGATAAATTAAATTCTTAAAACAAATAATTAGTATAGAACCAAAAAGACTTTTACAGCGCTGATCCAGACGAATACGGTCTTAACAAATCTACCGTGTTCCAGGGATGAATACCCATGAGTCACCCACCTTCCGATCGCGCCCTGGCCGAGCTTACTCAAGCCCTGGCTGCCAACGCCGAGCGCTATGACCGCAGTGGTCAGTTCCCTCACGACAATTTCGCCCTGCTGCACCAATACCGCCTGCTCGGGCTGACCGTACCCAGTGCCCTGGGCGGCGGCGGTGCAGACTTGGCTACCGCGCGGCGGGTGATTGCCGCCGTCGGCAAGGGCGACCCGGCCACTGCGCTGATCCTGGCGATGCAGTATCTGCAACACGTGCGCTTGCAAGAGCACGGCCGCTGGCCCGAGCACCTGCGCCTGCGGGTGGCTCGCGATGCCGTGGACAACGGCGCGCTGATCAACGCCTTTCGGGTCGAGCCAGAACTGGGCACGCCGACGCGCGGTGGCCTGCCTGCGACCGTGGCGCGACGCACCGCTGAAGGCTGGCGAGTGTCTGGGCGCAAGATCTACTCCACCGGCAGCCACGGCCTGACCTGGTACCTGGTGTGGGCACGCAGTGACGACAGCGATCCTCTGATCGGCGGCTTCCTGGTGCACAAGGACAGCCCCGGCATCCGCATCATCGATGACTGGGATCACTTGGGCATGCGCGCCACCTGCAGCCATGAAGTGCGCTTCGACGATGTACTGATCCCACTTGATCATGCGGTCAACGTCAGCCCGGCCAGCGCGCCACGCCCGGAGCTCGATGGCGAAGGCCAGCTGTGGATGTCGGTGCTGCTGCCAGCGCTGTACGATGGCGTGGCCCAGGCCGCACGCGACTGGCTGGTGCAGTTCCTGCAATCGCGCACACCCAGCAACCTCGGCGCGCCGCTGGCGAGCCTTGCGCGGTTCCAGGAAGTGCTCGGGCGTATCGACACGCTGCTGTTCGCCAACCGCACCCTGCTCGACTCTGCGGCCGCCGGGCGGGTCGATGCGCGGCATGCCGGGCAGATCAAGCACCTGGTCAGCAGCAACGCCATCAGCGCGGTCGAACTGGCTATCGAAGCCGCTGGCAATCCCGGGCTGTCGCGGCGTAACCCGCTGGAGCGGCATTATCGCGACGTGCTGTGCAGCCGCATCCACACCCCACAAGACGACGTAGTCCTCGGCCAGGTTGGTCGTGCAGCGCTGGCGCAGACCAGTGCATAACCCCCTCTAGCGGAGATTGTCATGCGTTCATTGTCTATCGTCACCGATGCCACCCGCTCGGTGCGCCAGCGAGTCAGCAGCCAGGAGTGGGAGGTGCGGGTCAAGCTGGCCGCCGCCTATCGCCTGGCGGCGCTGTTTCGCTGGACCGACCATATCTACACGCACTTCTCGGCCCGCGTGCCAGGCCCGGACGAGCACTTCTTGATCAACGCCTTTGGCCTGCTGTTCGACGAGATCACCGCCTCCAACCTGGTCAAGGTCGACGTCGATGGCAGCATCATCGATGATCCGCTGGGGCTGGGCATCAACCAGGCCGGCTATGTCATTCACAGTGCTATCCACCGCGCTCGTCCGGATCTGAAAGCCGTGCTGCACACCCATACCCGCGATGGTGCGGCGGTGTCGGCACAGCGCCACGGCTTGCTGCCGATTTCCCAGCATGGCTTGGCCTATTACAGCCGCGTGGTCTATCACGACTACGAGGGCGTGGCGCTGGATCTGGACGAGCAGCAACGCTTGGTGGCCAATCTGGGTCAGAGCAACATTCTCATCCTGCGCAATCATGGCCTGCTGACCGGCGGCATCAGCGTCGAGCACGCGTTCCGTGAACTGCACGGGCTGGAACGTGCCTGCAACATCCAGGTGGCAGCGCAGGCGGGCGGCAATGCCGAGTTGCTGCACGCCTCAGCGGCGGCGATTGCCAAGGTGCACGAGCAGTCCAAACGCTTTTCCGATGGGCTTGGAGAAGGCATTCAGCGCCATTGGGATGCACTGATCCGTCAGCTCGATCGCGAAGGGCGCGATTACCAGCAGTGACGGCTCGCCAGTAGGGGCTTGATCGCGGGCAAGGCGGCAGCGGCTTGCCCCGTGCGATGAGGCCTTGAATGATCAGCGCAGCAGCATCTGGATCTGCTCGTGCAGGGTATCCAGATCAAACGGCTTGGCCAGAATCGGTGCCTTGCGCGCGATCGGGCTGCCGGATTCGAGGATCTCCGCCGGATAACCGCTGATGAAGATCACCTTCAGATCCGGTCGCAGCTTCACGGCAGGCTCGGCGATCTGCACCCCAGAAATGCCGCCCGGCAAGCGAAAGTCGGTGACGATCAGATCCAGGTGCGGTTTTCTCGCCAGAATGTCAAACGCCTGCTGGCCATCCTCGGCCACCAGCACGTGGTAGCCCTCACCGGACAGGTAATCACGCAGGATCATCCGAATCGCCGGTTCATCCTCGACCACCAGTACCACGTCTTGTGCATCTTCGCTCATGACAACGCCTTGAAATTCAATAAGTTGGCCATCTGACCCCAGGCTTACGCAGAGGTTGCCTGCGCCTGGTCGGTTTGTTGCGACAGCGCCGGTAGCGGCAACAGCACGCTGAATGTCGAGCCCTTGCCCTCCTCACTGTCGACCTGAATGCGCCCGCCATGGGCCTGGACGATCTGTTCGGAAATGTACAGCCCCAGGCCTAGGCCACCGCTGGCCTGCTGGGTCGCCACCCGCTCGAACTGCTGGAATATCCGCTGCTGGTTGGCGGCGTTGATGCCAATGCCCTGGTCCTGGACTTGCACCCAAGCCATGCCGTCCTGGGCGAACACCCGCACCTTGACGGGTCGTCGTTGCCCGTAGCGCAAGGCATTGGACAACAGGTTGGCCAGCACTTGTTCAATCCTAAATTCATCCCACTCGCCGGCCAGGGCCTGGCACTGTTCCAGCTCGATGCGCGTGTCCAGCGCGGTAGCCTGGGCGACGAAATTCTCCAGCAGGCCGCGCACCAACTGGGCGAGATCGAACGGTTTGGGCCGCAGCGACAACTTGCCGGTGCGGATGCGCGAGACGTCGAGCATGTCTTCGACCAGGCGGATCAGGCTGTTGATCTGCCGCTCGTCGCGCTCGATCATGGCCTGCAGCTTGTCCTCGCTGAACGCCGCCAGATTGCCCCGTGCCAGGTGCATCTTGCGCAGTTGGGCTTCGAGGATCAGGCCGTTGAGCGGGGTGCGCACTTCGTGCGAGACGATCGACATGAAGTCATCGCGCATACGCACCGCGTGCTCCAGCTCGCCGCGGGCCACCTGCAGTTGGCTGAGCAGCAGCTCTTGCTCCTGGCGACTGCGCTCCAACGCCTGTAATTGGCGATCGAGGACTTTGCGCTGGCGATACAGGTCGACGAACACCGAGACCTTGCTCTTCACCGCCAGGGTATCGAGCGGCTTGTGCAAAAAGTCCACTGCGCCGCTTTCGTAGCCTTTGAAGGCGTAGTTCATTTCGCGCCCGGCGGCGCTGACGAAGACGATGGGGATGTTCTTGGTCTTTTCCGTGCCACGCATCAGTTCGGCCAGCTCGAAGCCATTCATGCCCGGCATCTGCACATCGAGAATGGCCAGGGCGAACTCATGTTCGAGCAGCAGCGACAAGGCCTGCTCGGCCGATTGCGCCTGATGCACCTCACGATCCTCGCCGTGGATCAGGGCGTCGAGGGCCAGCAGGTTTTCCGGCAGGTCGTCGACGATCAGCAGTTTGGCGATGATTTGGCTTAGCATGCGCGAGCTTCCAGGGTGGCGAGCAACTGCCCGATACCGCTCAGAGAAAGTATATGGTCTGGGCTGTGCAGGGCCAGCGCGGCCTCCGGCATCAGCGCGACCTGTGCATCTTCAGGGTCCTGGACCACCGTCCGGCCTCCGCATTGTTTGATATAGGCAAGGCCCTGGGCGCCGTCTTCGTTGGCACCGGTCAGGAGCACGCCAAGCAACCCCGCGCGATAAGCATCAGCCGCGGAGGTGAACAGAAAATCGATCGCCGGGCGGGAGAAATGCACCGGCGCCTCCTGGCTCAGCGACAGGCTCAAATCACCCTCCACCGACAGGTGATAACCGGGCCCTGCGACATAGATAAGCCCCGGCTCGATCGTCGCCTTGTCCAGCGCCTCACGCACCGGGCGGCCAATCTTGCGCTGCAGCACTTCGGCCAACTGGCTGTGGCGATCGTCGGGCAGGTGCAGCACGCACAGCACCGGGATGGCAAAGCCCTGTGGCAATCCGCCGAGCACTTTGAACAGCGCAGCGACACCGCCGGCCGAGGCGCCGATGACTACCGCATCGACGCCGTTCATGATTTGCGAAAAATCCGTTCAGGCTTGACCAACGCTTCGAAACGGTCGCTGTAGGCGGAGAAGTCTACCGACTCTTTGCTGCCGAGCAGCAAAAAGCCGCGGTGGCACAACGATTCGTGAAACAGGCCCAAGGCGCGATCCTGCAGGTCCTTGTTGAAATAGATCAGCACATTGCGGCACGACACCAGCTGGGTTTCGGAAAACACGCTGTCGGTGGCCAGGCTGTGGTCAGCGAAGGTGACGTTGTCGCGCAGGCTGCTGTCCATGATGGCGTTGCCGTAGGCGGCGGTGTAGTACTCATTGAAGTCGCGCCGCCCGCCCGCCTTGCGGTAGTTTTCTTCATAACCGTGCATGCTCTGCATCGAGTAGATGCCCTGCTTGGCTTTTTCCAGCGAGTGCGGATTGATGTCGGTGGCATAGAGGATGGTGCGCTCCAGCAGCCCTTCCTCGCGCAGCAGGATGGCCATGGAGTAGACCTCCTCGCCCGTGCTGCAGCCGGCGATCCAGATCTTGATCGAGGGCCAGGTGCGCAGCAGCGGCACCACTTCCTCACGCAAGGCAAGGAAATGGCCGGGATCGCGAAACATCTCGCTGACCGGAATGGTGAGGAACTGCAGCAACTGCATGAACATGCCGGGGTCGTGCAGCACCCGCTCTTGCAGCGCCGACACCGTGCGACAGTCGAACTGGCGCAGGGCGTGAAGGATCCGACGCTTGATCGAAGCGCCGGAGTAATTGCGAAAATCGTAGCTGTACTTGAGGTAGATCGCCTCGATCAGCAGCCGGATCTCGATATCGGTGTTGCGCTCGCTAGTCAAATTCGCTCCAGTTGCGGCAGCCAGACGCGGATCAGGGAGAACAGTCGGTCCAGATCGATCGGTTTGGCCAGGTAGTCATTGGCGCCTGCTTGCAGGCAGCGCTGCTGGTCGTCCTTCATCGCCTTGGCGGTTACGGCGATGATCGGCAGTTTGCGCCAGCGCGGTTGCTGGCGGATCAGCCGGGTCGCCTCGTAGCCGTCCATCTCCGGCATCATCACATCCATCAGCACCAGGTCGATGTCGTCGTGCTTGTCCAATTGCTCGAGCGCTTCGCGCCCGTTGCGGCCAATCTCGACGATGGCGCCCTTGTGCTCCAGGGCGCTGGTCAGGGCGAAGATATTCCGTACATCGTCATCGACCAGGAGGATCTTGCGCCCCTCGAACACCTTGTCGCGGCTGCGCGCGGTCTTGAGCATGCGCTGGCGCTCGTTGGACAACTGCGATTCGACCTTGTGCAAGAACAGCGTGACCTCATCGAGCAGACGCTCAGGCGAGCGTGCGCCTTTGATGATGATCGAGCGCGAGTACTTGAGCAGGTCGGTCTCTTCTTCCCGGGTGAGGTTGCGCCCGGTGTAGACGATCACTGGCGGGAAGCTGCGGATATCCTCGGCGGTCATGCGCTTGAGCAGCTCGTTGCCGAGCATGTCTGGCAGCTTCAGGTCGATGATCATGCAGTCATAGATATTCTCGCGCAGCAACTCCAGGGCGTCCTGGGCCATGGCCACGGCGGTGATCTCGATATCGTCGTCGCCGATCAGGCGGGCAATGCTCTCGCGTTGCAGGTCGTCGTCTTCGACCAGCAGGATGTGCTTGAGTTTCTGCGTCAGCTTGGCTTCCAGGCGGGCGAAGACTTCCTTGAGCTGCTCGCGGCTGGTGGGCTTGACCGCATAGCCGACTGCGCCCATGTGCATGGCCGCTTCGATGCGGTCTTCGACCGAAATGATGTGCACCGGGATGTGGCGGGTGCTGGCTTGTTCCTTCAGACGCTGCAGCACGGTAAGCCCGGAGTGATCGGGCAGGCGCATGTCCAGCAGGATCGCGTCCGGCAAGTACTGTGCGGCGAGCTGGAAGCCTTCGTCGGCGCCCTGGGCGGCCAGGCAGCTGTAGCCCAGCTCATGGGCCAGGTCGAACAGGATGCGGGCAAAATTCGGCTCGTCCTCGATGACCAGGATGCAGCGATTGCTAAAGGGTGCCAGCTCACGGTCGTCGGCAAAGTTATGCCGGGCCACCGGCGCCGGCGCCGCCAGCTGTGGCGCCGGCGGCAGTTGATCCACGGCCGGACGCAGGGTTTGCACTTCGACCTGCTCAGCGTCCGATTCATAGCGCTCGGGCAGGATCAAGCTGAACACGCTGCCTTGTCCGGGGCTACTGTCGACACTGATCTGGCCCCCGAGCAGGTGCGCCAAGTCGCGCGAGATCGACAGGCCCAGGCCCGTGCCGCCATAGCGGCGGTTGCTGGTGCCGTCGACCTGGTGGAAGGCGCCGAAGATCGCTTGCTGTTGATCGGCAGCAATGCCAATGCCGCTGTCGCGTACGGCGAACACAATGCCTAGTCCGGCCTGCTGGCTGATGGTCATGCTGACTTGGCCGCGCTCGGTGAACTTGATGGCGTTGGACAGCAGGTTCTTGAGAATCTGCTCCAGGCGCTGGCGGTCAGTGAACAGGGTCGCCGGCAACGGATGCTCGAGTTGCACCTGGAAGTCCAGGCCCTTGTCGGCCGCCAGCGGCTGGAACATGCCGCGCAGGCCCTCGACCAGACGCTCGACCTGAGTGGTCTCGGGGCGCACTTCGAGTTTGCCGGCCTCGACCTTGGCGATGTCGAGGATGTCATTGATCAGGTTGAGCAGGTCGTTGCCGGCCGAATAGATCGAATCGGCGAACTTGACCTGCTCCTCGCTGAGGTTGCCTTCGCCATTCTCAGCCAACAGCTTGGCCAGGATCAGCGAGCTATTGAGCGGCGTGCGCAGCTCGTGCGACATGTTGGCGAGGAACTCGGACTTGTACTTGCTCGAGCGCTGCAGGTCTTCGGCGCGCGCTTGCAGCTCTTGCTGGGCCTGGTTGAGCTCGCTGTTCTTGCGATCCAGGGCGTCGGTGCGCTCGGACAGTTGCTCGTTGGTCTGCTCAAGCTCGGCCTGCTGGGTTTCCAGATGCGCCTGGGACTCCTTGAGCACCCGCGACTGTTCTTCCAACTCTTCGTTGGCGGTCTTGAGCTCCTCCTGCTGGACCTGCAACTCTTCATTGAGCTGTTGCGTCTCGGCCAGCACTTCTTGCAGGCGCTGGCGATAGCGGGCGCTCTCGATCGACATGCCGACGTTTTCCGCGACCCGCTCCACCATCTCCTGGTCACGCTCGCTGAGCGGACGCAGGAAGCCCAGTTCGAGCACGCCGTTGATCTGGCCATCATCGCGGCTGGGCATCAGCAGCGCGCTGCGTGGCAAGCCGCTGCCAAGCCCTGAACTGAGATGAAAATAGTCTTCGGGCAGCTGCTCGAGGCGCACGATGCGCGCCTGGCGTACAGCCTCGCCCAGCAAGCCGTCATGCGAGCCGAGGGTCTGGGTGCGGGCCTGCTCTTCGGCGTTCAGGCCATAACTGGCCACTCGCAACAGCTGGCCATGCTCGTTACGCACATAGAGGGCGCCCACCACACTGCCCAGATAAGTGGCGAAGAAACGCAAGATGTTGTCACCGAGCATGGGCAGGGTCAGCTGGCCCAGCACCTGTTCGGCCAGCTGCGTCTGGCCGTTGCGCAACCAGGCCTGGTGTTCCAGGCGCTCAGCCGAACGCTGCTGGGCTTGCAGGTTCTCGGTATAGCTATCAGACAGCGCCAACAGATCGCGACGGCCCAGGTAGGCCAACAAGCCACTCAAGGCAACGATGAACAGCACGAACGCGCTGATGGCGGTCACGGTGACCGTATTGACCGTTTCGTTACGCGCCTGGCGCAGCTGCTGTTCGGCTGCAACCAAGGCGTCGAATTCTTTACGGATTTCGTCGGTGATCCGCTTGCCGCGACCGTTACCAAGGGCCAGTTGATAGTCGCCCTGGGTGCGGCGCAGGCCAATCATCTCATGGCCAAAATCATTCCAGGCTCTTTGCAGGGCGATCAGCCGATTAACCCGCTCAACCTGGGTCGGGTTGTCCGAGACCATCTCGCGCAGGCTTTCGAGGCTGCTGAAGATCCGCGGTTTAGCCACCTCATAAGGGTCGAGGAAGCGTTCATCGCCGGTGATCAGAAAACCGCGCATGCCGGTTTCCATGTCGATCGACAGCTTGACCGTTTCATTGGCATTGCCGATCACCCGGTCGGTGTGCTCGACCCACTGCATGGCCGAGAGCAGGTAGTTGATCACCGCGACGAAGGCCACGGCGCCTAGCAGGCCCACCCCTAAAGGCAAGCCGACGTTGCGGCTCAACAGCTTGCGAAAGCTTTGCTGGTCCATCGAGGCTGCTTGAATCATCTGAAAACGCCCGAGCGAAAAAAGTCCGTTGAATACATGTGGCGGAAACACCCTTGGTAGCGTGGCGCCCGCTGCTGCGCTGACTGGTTCAAGCGCAAAGTCTAACCAGCTTTGCCGCATCTGGCAGGGGCATTTAGCCAGTATTTGAGAACAGCGTGCGTCAATCGTTCCATCGAATTACCAGCAACGTTATGCTGGGGAACTTCTGCCGCTGCTCTGGGCACAGAGTAGAGACACTTCTTTTGTACAGGATCCCGATCAATGCACCTTCTGGTAGTCGAAGACGACGACATCGTTCGCATGCTGATGGTCGAAGTGCTCGACGAGCTGGGCTACACGGCCATCGAAGCGGACACCGCCACCGCTGCCCTGCGGATTCTCGAGAACCCCGACCAGCCCCTGGACCTGCTGATGACCGACGTCGGCTTGCCGGACATGCGCGGCGAAGAGCTGGCGGGCAAAGCGCGGGAAATCCGCCCGTTGCTGCCGGTATTGTTTGCCAGCGGCTATGCCGACAGCTTCAACGTGCCTGAAGGCATGCACATGATCGGTAAGCCGTTCAGCATCGATCAGCTACGCGACAAAGTGGTGGGGATTCTCGGCGCACCCTAAGCGTCCGATCTGGGTGATGACGGTGTAGGACCGGCTTGCTCGCGATGAGGCCGCAACAGGCAAAATCCCTCTAGATTGTTCGGCGCAACAAGTAGGTATCCATGATCCACCCCTTACGCCGGCGAGCCTGCTCTCGCACCTGAACGATCCTCGCCTTGACCTGCTGCAGGGGCCCGGCGATCAGAATTTCGTCCGCCGTCCCTAAATACGCGCCCCAGTAGATGTGCAGCTGTGGATCGTCCAATCCGGCGAACGCGCACTGGCCATCGAGCATCACCACCACGTTGTCGATTCGCCCCTGTTCGACCAGGCGCCGACCAGGCAACACCGTCAGTGGCTCGCCAATGCGATTGAGGGGGATCTGGTGGCGCGCGGCAAGGGCCTGGACACTGCTGATGCCGGGGATCACCTGCAGCTCAAGCAGCACACCCTGCTCACGCACCAGGTCAAGGATGCGCAGGGTGCTGTCATACAAACCAGGCTCTCCCCAAAGCAGGAAGGCGCCGACATCACCGGGCTGCAACTGCTCGTCGAGCAAACGCGCATACAGTGCCGCGCGCTGCTGGTGCCAGTCGCGCACGGCGCCGACATAATCGGCCGCCTGGCCGTCGCGCAGCGGGTCTTCGACCTGCACCAGGCGGTAGCCGCCCTGCGGCCGGTAACGCTCAAGGATGGCCTTGCGCAGGTGCAGCAAGTCGTCTTTGTCGGTGCCCTTGTCGAGCACGAAGAACACCGAGGCACGCTTGAGTGCATCCACAGCCTCGTAGGTGACCTGGCGTGGATCGCCAGGCCCGATGCCGATCAGTAACAGCTGCTTCATCGCTCTGCCCGTCTGTGAACCTGCGGCCATTGTCGCGCTGGCCGCAGGGCTTTGGCAAAGCGACTTACAGGATCGAGAAGTTGTAGCTGACAATGACCCGGGTTTCGTCCATGTCGCGTGCCCACTTCTCATAGTTGCTACGGTAGGTGGAGTTACGCAGGCGCACGCTGACGTCCTTGAAAGTGCCGCTCTGCACTTGGTACTTGAGCTCGGTGTCGCGCTCCCATTCCTTGCCCTCGTCGCGGCTGCCCGGGACCTTGATATGGTCGCCGTTGATGTAGCGGGTGAAGAAGCTCAAGCCCGGCACGCCCAGCGCCTTGAAGTCGTAGTCATAGCGCAGCTGCCAGGAGCGCTCCTGGGCGGCAGCGAAGTCGTTGACCTGGGCGTAGTTGACCAAGTACGGGTTGCTGCCATCGAGGTAAGGCATGGCACTTTCGCCATACATGCGCTGCCAGCCAGCGCTGACTTTGTGGCCACCCAGGCTGTAGCCGAGCATGCCGCTGAAGGCACGATGATCGATCTCGCCGGCGCGAGCGTTTCCAATGTCGTCACTCTTGATCAGGCGCAGGTCGGCCGACAGGCTACCCATCGCCAGCGGCTGGCTGGCAACCACACCGAGGAAGTGCTGGCGGTAGATGTTTTCAAGCTTGGCCACCTGGTATTGCGCGCTCAGGCGGTCGTTGAAGCGATAGTCCAGGCCCGCCAGGTCAAAGTGATCGGCTTCGATATCGCAGGCATAGCGCTTGTTCTTGCAATGAACGCGAATGTCCTGGCGATCGGTGGAGTCCCGCGCGGTGTACTGGTTCAAGCGCGCCAGGGTGAACTTGAGGTCATGCACTTCTTCGGAGGTAAGCATCGCACCATGGAACAGGGTCGGCAGCAAACGACCGTCGTTGTACTTGAGCAGCGGCACATCCGGCATCATCGAACCGTACTTGAGTACAGTGTTGGAAACTTTCACCTTGCCGGCCACACCGAGCTTTGCGTATTGGTCGGCAGAGCGGCGTGGGTCATGCCCGCTGGAGGGCAGCAAACCACTGTTACTGTCGGCCGGGCTTGAATCGAGCTTGAAGCCGAGCATGCCCAACGCATCTACACCAAAACCGATCGGCCCTTGGGTATAACCAGACTGAACATTGAGAATAAAGCCTTGGGCCCACTCTTCGCGCTTGGACGCGCCTTGGCTGGAACTGCTGTGGCCGTCACGAAAATCCCGGTTGAAATAGACATTGCGTGCTTCAAGCTTGGCCGTGGTGTCTTCAACAAAACCGGCGGCCTGGGCATTGACACCGGCACACAGCAAGAACAGGCCGGCAACACGACGCCCGGGGGCGAGTGGGAGGGGGGCAAACATGCGAGGGAACATCCAAAAAGAAAGGCGAAAACAAATCCGCCGCCGTCAATGGCCGCGGTACTGCAGCACAGCCGAAGACATATCGACCAGCATCTTGAATGTTCACCCAAAGCCTCTGGCGCGGGCAATTGGACCATGGTCTAAACAACTGGCGGTTGGCACCCGTGGACGTTATAAATTGCCGTTCGAAAAACTAAATTAGTTCCAGATCAATTGATTGAAAGTTTACGGTTTACCCACTAGCCAGCGACTACTACACTCGACCACAGCGAACAGCTGTACCCACCCACGTGGCCGGCGTTTAACGCGTCTTCAATGTTCGTCACGCCCTTGCCACAGTTGAATTACAGGAGTGATGACAGTGTCCAGACTTGCAGAGTTTCGTGCTGCCGAAAAAGCCCTCCAGGAACAGATTGCCCAACTGGAAGCGCTGAAAAAGGATGCCGGCCTCAAACGCGAAATCGAATTCGAGCAGAAACTACTCGGGCTGATGAAAAGCTATGACAAGGGCCTGCGCGATATCGTTGCCATCCTCGACCCTAAAGCCGGCAGCAAGGTGGCTTCCAAGACGCCGGGCGCGGCGCCCAAACAGCAGCGTCGACCCCGGGTAGTGAAAGTCTACGAGAACCCGCACACCGGAGAACTGATCGAGACCAAAGGTGGCAATCACCGGGGCCTTAAAGCCTGGAAAGAGGAGTATGGCGCCAAGACGGTAGAAAGTTGGTTGCGCCCATGAAACGTGCACATACACTTCACACTTTTTTCACAGCGCCTGGCGCACTATCGAACCAGCTAAAGGATTAGCGACCCCATCTGCGCCCGCACACGCGGGCCTCTAATTCAAGCGCCCTGCCCTCGTGCAGGGCGCTTTCATTTTGCGCAATCGCTTCAGTCCCGTATCATGGCCGGCCTGTCTTTACCGCTGGCGCCCCAGGATACAAAGCCTAGGGCCCGGCCCCGTCTCTGGAGCCCCCATGAGCCTGAACGATCTGAACACCCTGCCTGGCGTTACCGCTCAGCCGGACACCGCCACCGCTCAATTCGTCTTCAACCACACCATGCTGCGGGTCAAGGACATCGAGAAGTCGCTGGACTTCTACACCCGCGTCCTGGGTTTTCGCTTGGTAGACAAGCGCGACTTCCCCGAAGCACAGTTCAGCCTGTACTTCCTGGCCCTGGTCGACCCGGCGCAGATCCCTGCCGATGACGCGGCCCGCCACCAGTGGATGAAGTCGATCCCAGGCGTACTGGAGTTGACCCACAACCACGGCACCGAGAACGATCCTGAGTTCGCGTACCACAACGGCAACAGCGATCCACGTGGTTTCGGCCATATCTGCATCTCGGTGCCAGACGTCGTGGCTGCCTGCGCGCGCTTCGAAGCGCTCGACGTGCCGTTCCAGAAACGCCTGGCCGATGGCCGCATGAACCACCTGGCGTTCATCAAGGACCCGGATGGCTACTGGGTCGAAGTGATCCAGCCAACCGAGCTGTAAGCACGCCGCCCGCCTGGGCGCGCTCGTCGGGCCGGGAACTACCGGCCCCTTGCTGTGGTATATGGAAGTAACCGCTTCCACACCACAGCGAGGTAAGGACGATGCAAACCCTTCACTGTGAATACCGCGACCACACCATCACTGCCAGCGTCATGGCCCACCCTGGGTCACCCCTGCCCTACGCCGCTGGATGCCTGATCACCGACCCTGAAGGCCACACCAGCAGGCGCTTGGCGCTTCCGCTGAAAATGGCCTTGCTGTCTGATCTGAACAACGCCCAGCATGCGTCTCTGGCCCACGGCAAATGGCTGGTGGATCAGAAGCTCGATGGTGATAGACGAACGCCATGATATCGCCCACTAATTGGGGCCGCTTCGCGGCCCTTCGCGGCGGTTCGGCGTCCCGACAAGCCCGCTTCCACAGGTACAGCGCCAATCTAGAGAACGGCGCTGTACCTGTGGGAGCGGGCTCGCCCGCGAACGGGCGCGAAGCGGCCCCATAACGGGCGGTTTAAGTATTCAGGTAGCGCGCGCGTATTCGATGGCAGATTCGACCTGCTCAGCTGTCGGCCTGACGCCGGTGTACAGCACGAACTGCTCCAGCGCCTGCAAGGCGATCACCTCAAGCCCGGTAATCACCGGCTTACCTAGCGCTTGCGCCTTGCGAACCAGTGGCGTGAGTGCAGGCATCGCGACCACATCGAACACTCGCTCGGCTGCGGCAATGGCCGTTTCAGCAAATGCCAGCTGCTCGGCCTCAGCCCCGCCAGCCATGCCGATTGGCGTCACGTTGACCAACATGGGCGGCGCCAGATCACCCAGCTCGGCCTGCCAGCGATAACCACAGACATCCGCCAGCTGCCGCCCAGCCTGCTCATTGCGGGCAACGATGAGCCCCTCGCGAAAACCGGCATCACGCAAGGCGCTGGCCACGGCCTTGGCCATTCCACCACTGCCACGCAAGGCAAAAGCTGTCGCCGGGTCCACCTGATGCTGCTCAAGTAGCTGGCGCACTGCCAGGTAGTCGGTGTTGTAGGCCTTCAAATGGCCGTTGCTGTTGACCAGGGTGTTGACCGATTCGATCGCCTGCGCCGACGGATCGATTTCGTCGACCAAGGCCATGCACGCTTCCTTGTACGGCATCGACACCCCACAGCCGCGGATCCCCAGGGCGCGGATCCCAGCGACCGCAGCGGGCAGGTCTTGGGTGGTCATGGCCTTGTAGTAGTAATCCAGCCCCAACTGCTGGTAGAGGTGATTGTGAAAGCGCACACCAAAGGTGCCGGGGCGGCCGGCCAGGGAAATGCACAGTACGGTGTCTCTGCTAGGGGTCATCGCCAGGGTTACTCCTTGACCGTCACTGAATCGATTACGCAGCCTAGCAGACAGCGCCACCGGCGCGCCTCAGTTCATCGCAGGCCAGGCATAGGCTCAGCGCAGGCTTACAGGAACGGGCTTGCCCCGCAATGAGCCGCAAACCAACACCCGCCAAGCAAAAGATCAGACGACGAACGGCGCCTGAAGAACCGATCCAGCATGAAGCTTTTTTCATTTCATGGCCGGCTCTGAGCGAGCAATCGACAGCACTTCGACCATACTCCACAATGCAACGGTTTTTTGGGGGAAACCCTTGCACAGCCAACGACATACCAACTTTTAGTGAGCCTCAACGTGAAAACTTCCCTGTCCATCCTCAGCCTGCTGCTGTTGCTCACAGGAACTGCGACCCTTCCGTCGACCGCTGCTGCACAACCCCCGGCCCAGGTTCAACGCGACCCTTCGAAACTGCACCTGGCCTCTGGCAGCGCCCTGCTGATCGACCTGAACACCAATAAGGAGTTGTATTCGAGCCACGCTGATCGCGTGGTCCCCATCGCTTCGGTCACCAAGCTGATGACCGCGATGGTAGTGCTCGATGCCAAGCAGCCCATGGACGAAATGCTCAGCATGACCATCGCCAACAACCCGGAGATGAAGGGCGTCTATTCCCGCGTTCGCTTGGGCAGCCAGCTCGATCGCCGCGAGACCTTGCTGATCACCTTGATGTCGTCGGAAAACCGCGCCGCCAACAGCCTGGCCAACCATTACCCAGGCGGCTACAACGCGTTCATCAAGGCCATGAACGCCAAGGCCCGCAGCTTGGGCATGAGCCACACCCGGTATGTCGAACCCACCGGCCTGTCGACCTTGAACGTCTCCACTGCACGGGACCTGGCCAAGTTGCTGATGGCTTCGCGCAAGTACCCACAGTTGAGCGAGCTGTCGACCACCCGCGAAAAAACCGTAGCGTTCCGCAAGCCCAACTACACCCTGGGCTTTCGTAACACCGACCACCTGGTCAACAAGAGCAATTGGGATATCAAGCTGACCAAGACCGGCTTTACCAATGAAGCCGGGCACTGCCTGGTGCTGCTGACCAAGATGGACAACCGGCCGGTCGCGATGGTGATTCTCGATGCATTCGGCAAGTACACCCACTTTGCCGATGCCAGCCGCATGCGCCAGTGGCTGGAGACCGGCGCCGCCAAACCGGCACCTGCGGTGGCCATGCAGTACAAGGCTGAGCGGCGCAATCGCGTGGCGGCGGACTGAGCCTGTCGCGCACCCTGTGCACACGGGCCGCCCGGCGGCCCGAATCGGCTGTCACGCCTGCGTATTGACCATACCGCCCGCGCTGCTGCCGCCGGTCTTGCTCAGTGCTTCGAGCAACTGCGCGGTAGCGGCCATGATCTGGCCATTGAGCGTGGCGATACTGGCCTGCTTGGCGGTCACGGCCGCCAACTTGACGGTATCGTCCGTGTTCTGCGCCATCAGATCAGCCAGTTGCTTCTGTTCCTCGGCCATCTGCTTTTGCAGCTGCTTGATCATCTCGCGCAACTGCTTGATGTGCGCAGGCTCACTGCTTTCTTCACTGGCGCCTGCTGCCGGCGCTTGGCCGCCACCGGCGACTTTGCCCAGGTCTGCCTGGGTGGTTGCGCCCGCTTTCTCACCCTGCTCGGCTTCGCTTACCTGAGCGGTTTTCGCCGCGGCCTCAAGCGAAGCATTACTGTTGATGGTAACTGCAGTAATTCCAACCATGTTCTTAACCTGCCTTGAGGTGGTCCTTGCGTTGACTCACTTATCGGCCGGGCGGTGCAGTTCTTGAGGGCGCAAGCCCATCCAGGCAACAGTCGTCGGTTAAATTCCCTGAAAGCTGGCTCGTTCCAAGTGTGTATCAGGCGCAGGAGCCGGACCCCGGCAGGCGTCCACATTCGAACTTTAGGGAATCGCAGCCATGAGCCAGACCCCAGAAACAATCAAAGACCTGATCGGCGTGGGCTTCGGCCCTTCCAACCTGGCGCTGGCCATCGCCCTGGAAGAGCTTGCCCAAAGCCAAGGCCACGCGCTCGATGCGCTGTTCATCGACAAGCAACACGATTACCGCTGGCACGGTGACACCCTGGCCACCCAAAGCGAGCTGCAGATTTCCTTCCTCAAGGACCTGGTCTCGCTGCGCAACCCCACCAGTCCCTACAGCTTCGTCAACTACCTGCACCAGAAGCAGCGTCTGGCCGACTTCATCAACCTGGGCACTTTCTACCCCTGCCGCCTTGAGTACAACGACTACCTGCGCTGGGCAGCCGAGCACTTTGCGGCCCAAGCGGTGTACGGCGAGCAGGTGTTGCGTATCGAGCCTGAAGTGACCGGCGGGCGGGTCGAACACCTGCGCCTGGTGTCGCGTGATGCCAATGGCCGCGAGCATAGCCGGCGCACCCGCTCGGTGGTGATCGGCAGCGGCGGCACGCCGAAGATCCCCGAGAAGTTCACCGCGTTCAAGGACGACCCGCGGGTCTTTCACCACTCCAAGTACCTCAGCAGCCTGGCCAAACTGCCTTGCACCGAGGGCAAGCCAATGCGCATCGCAGTGATCGGCTCCGGGCAGAGCGCCGCCGAAGCCTTCATCGACCTCAATGACAGCTACCCCTCGGTCAAGGTCGACATGATCCTGCGCGCCACCGCTTTGAAGCCCGCCGATGACAGCCCGTTCGTCAACGAGATCTTCGCCCCCGACTACACCGACCTGGTCTATAACGAACCGGCCGAGCAACGCAGCAAACTGATCGGCGAATACCACAACACCAACTACTCGGTGGTCGACCTGGATCTGATCGATCGCATCTACGGCATCCTCTATCGGCAGAAGGTTTCCCACCAGTTCCGGCATAACGTGCTATGCCGACGCAATGTCGAAGCGGTCGTGGCGACGCGCGATGGCATCGAGTTGACTTTGCGTGACCTGGCTACCGGCCATCAGCAGACCCACCGCTACGATGCGGTCATCCTCGCCACCGGCTATGAGCGTCGCTCGCACCGCGAGTTGCTGGCGCCGCTGGAAGGCTATCTGGATGACTTCAGCGCCGACCGCAACTACCGCCTGCTGGCAAGCCCGGACCTGCAAGCGTCGGTCTACCTGCAAGGCTTCTGCGAGACCACCCACGGCCTGAGCGACACCCTGCTCTCGGTGTTGCCGGCAAGGGCCGCAGAAATCGGCCAGGCGCTGTACAAGGATCTGGCCCGACAAGGCAATGCACAACCGCTAGCCGCCCTGACCGGTGCCTGAACCGCCCTGACGCTGGGCCTCAAGCCGGCATGTCGCCTCAACGCGCATGCCGGCTTGCGCTTTCTGAAACATTTGCTTGCATTTAAAAAGGCAGGATTTTGATTCTCATTCGTCCTTAATAATGCAGCCTTACAGGTTGAGCATGCGCTCGACCCTCATTTTCAGAAGATGACCGATGGCCCAATCAACCAAAACTAAGAAGTCCAAGTCCAAGCTGTGGTTTCTGGTGCACAGTTGGCTCGCCCTGCCGATCTGGTTCTTTGTCCTGATCGTGTGCTTCACCGGCATGCTCGCGGTGGTCAGCCAGGAGATCGTCTGGCTGGCCAACCCGGACGTGCGCGCCAGCAAGCCTAGTGACGACGCCCAGCGCTTGAGCTTCCAGCAGATTCTCGATGCCATGCACAAGGCCGAGCCGGAGATGGCCGTGCGCAGGCTGGTGCAGCCTGACGGCTCGCACTTCGCCTTGACCGCCAATGTCACCAACCCTGATGGCACCACACCGACGCTGTATGTGAACCCTTATACCGGTGCTATCCAGGGCAAGGTCCCCGACTTCAACTTCGAGGCGTTCACTCGCGCGTTGCATGGCTGGTGGCTGGTGCCCTTCACCAACGGCTTTAGCTGGGGCTGGTATCTGGTATCGCTGCTCGGGCTGCCGATGCTGGCATCCTTGGTAACCGGCCTGGTGGTCTACAAGAAGTTCTGGAAAGGCTTTTTCAAGCCGCTGCGCACCGGCCACGGTTCGCGCATCTTTTGGGGTGATGTGCACCGCCTGGCGGGGGTCTGGTCAATCTGGTTCATTGCGGTCATTTCGATTACCGGTATCTGGTTCCTTATCCAGGCGATCCTGTCTGACAATCACATCACCATTTCCACCGAGCCGGTGGTGCCAGTGATTTCCCGCGAAGATGTGCCGCAGACCGCTGATGGCAGCCCGGCGCCACGCATTGACCTGGATGAGGCTGCGCGCATTGCAACCACCGCCATCCCGGGCCTGGATATCAGCTTTATCATGATGCCCGCGACGTCCTATAGCCATGTCAGCATGGGCGGTCGCGGCTGGTATCCGCTGATGTACCAGACCGCCGCGGTCAACCCCTACACGCGCACCGTCGACAGTAAGTTCCTGCTCGAGGACCGCTCGACCCTGGAGTTCGTCACCGAATCGATGCGCCCGCTGCACACCGGCGACTTTGGCGGCCTGGCCATCAAGCTGGTCTGGTTCTTTTTCGGCCTGGTCCTGACCTTGATGGTCCTCAGCGGCTTGCTGATCTGGACCAAGCGCACCGCCCAGGCGACCGCCGCCGCCCTCAAGCGCAGCGAACGTGCACCTGCCTCACGTAAAGCACGCGTTGAAACTCCTGTGGAGGTCCAGCCATGAGCAAGGCCCAAGCCCTGCCCGCAAGCCCGTTGAAGCAATTCTGGCTGAAGTGGCGCTTTCACCTGAACATCCTGCTGATCCTGATTCCGCTGGGCTTTATGCCCAAGTACTTTGCCGATGCGGCGATGTTCCGGGGCGACAGCGGCCTGGGGGCCAATCAGCAAAGCGCCATCCAGGTCGGCCCGTACACCCTGGATCTGGCCGAAATGCGCGATGAAGCGCCCAGGGCGGACGGTCCGGCAGGCTATTTCAAACTGTTCAACGCAGCGCTGTGCAAAGCCTGTCTCAAGGACGTCAAGGCGGTTTACCTGCGCATAGGCAAGCCGCGCAGCCTGCGCGCTGCGGGCACCATCTTCTTTGGCGCACCGTACCGCATGGCGACCTCACTGCCGGTGCCCCCGCGCACCAAACCTGATGCGCAGATCTGGATCACCATCGAAGGCTGGGACGGCAGCATGCACCAGGCGCCGGTGGCGCTGGCCAAAGCATCGCCGGCCACCGTGGCCTGGCTCGAAAAACAAGGAGGCAAGAAATGAAACACCTGATGCGCAGGCTGGCCCTGCCCCTGCTGCTCGTCGCTGCCGCTCCTGCCCTGGCGCACAACCCGATGTGTGAATGCGAGCCGGTCGGCAGCGACCAGATCAAATGCACCGGCGGTTTCTCCGATGGCAGCGGCGCACCGGGTGTGACCTTGGATGTCATCGGCTATGACGAGCAGGTGCTGGTCGGCAGCAAACTGGGCGATGACTCGACCCTGACCTTCAAGCGCCCCGACGGCGAGTTCTACGTGCTGTTCGATGCCGGCCCGGGCCATGTGGTTGAAGTCGACTATGCCGATATAGGCGAGCCATGAGCCGCGCCCAGGTCATCCGCCCGGCCGGTGCCGGGCATGAAACGCTGTATGTGCTGCTGAGCGCATTGTTGATCGTGCTGCTGGCGGCCACCGTGGTCGGGCTGCGCGGCGAACGCGAGGACGAGGTCAGCATCGCCAGCCACCAGATCGATGCCCGCCGCGACCTGAATGCCGCCGAACAAGGTGTTTTCACAGACCTGTGGGTAGCGTTTGACGAGATCCAGATGCTGCGGGAAGAAAACGCTGCAGCGCCAACGGTCGCCGCGCTCGCCGAAGAGGGCCTGCCGCCCTTCGTCAACGATGCCAGCAGCGACAGCCGTGGCCGTCATCAGTGGCAGTGGCTTGCCGCCGGCGCCTACCTGGGAAGCAGCCAGGACGCCAAGGTGGCCGGCAGCTTCCTGCTGATCCTGCCCGCTCAAGCCGATGGCCAGGCCGACGTCTGGCTGCGTCGCGACAGCGCAGCGCTGGTGCCGGACGATCTGGGCCAGGAAGCACTGATCGCCGCCGGCTGGCAGCAAATCGTCAGCCACTACGACGCCGGGGTCACCCGCCAACACCGTCACTGAATCCAAGGACTCCCCCATGCTGCGCTCCGTCTTCGTTCGCCGCGTCTTCGCCCTGCTCCTGGCCTGCGCCCTGCCGGCCCTGGCCCAGGCCGAGAACGGCAAACCCCTGCGAATCGGCATCACCCTGCACCCTTACTACAGCTACGTAAGCAACATCGTCGGCGACAAGGCCGAGGTGGTGCCGCTGATTCCGGCCGGGTTCAATCCACACGCCTACGAGCCGCGCGCCGAAGACATCAAGCGCATCGGCACCCTGGACGTGATCGTGCTCAATGGCGTTGGCCACGATGACTTTGCCGACCGGATGATCGCCGCCAGCGAAAAACCGCAGATCAAGACCATCGAATCGAACGCCAACGTGCCGCTGCTGGCCGCCACCGGCATCGCTGCACGCGGCGCCGGCAAGGTGGTCAATCCGCACACTTTCCTGTCGATCAGCGCCACCATCGCCCAGGTCAACAACATCGCCCGCGAGCTGGGCAAGATCGACCCGGACAACGCCAAGTTCTACACGCAGAACGCCCGCGCCTATGCCAAGCGCCTGCGCAAGCTGCGCGCCGACGCCCTGGCCAAGGTAACCGAGGCGCCCAATGCCGAGTTTCGCGTGGCCACCATCCACGCCGCCTATGACTACCTGGTGCGCGACTTTGGCCTGGAAGTCACTGCCGTGGTCGAGCCAGCCCACGGTATCGAACCCAGCCCTGCGCAGCTGAAGAAAACCATCGACCAGCTCAAGGCACTGGACGTCAAGGTGATCTTCTCGGAGATGGACTTCCCCTCTGCCTACGTCGAAACCATCCAGCGTGAATCCGGCGTGCACCTGTACCCGCTGACGCACATTTCCTACGGCGAATACACCAAGGAAAAATACGAGGTGGAGATGAAGCGCAACCTCGATACCGTGGTCAAGGCCATCCAGGAGAACCGCGCATGACTGCGGCGGCCAACCTCACCGTCGCCAGCGGACCGCGCATCGAGTTTGCCGGCATCGACCTGACCCTGGGCCGCACGCGCATTCTTGAACAGGTCGCGTTCAACGTCGCACCAGGCAGCGTGCACGCCATCGTCGGGCCCAATGGCGGCGGCAAGAGCTCGTTGATCAAGACCTTGCTCGGGCAGATGCCCCATCAAGGGCAGCTGACCTTGAATTGGCCGAGCGAGCACGAAGTGATCGGCTACGTGCCCCAGGCATTGGAGTTCGATCGGGGCCTGCCGATGACCGTGGACGACTTCATGGCCGCCATGTGCCAGCGCCGCCCGGCCTTCCTCGGCCTGTCGCGGCGCGTGCAACCGGCCATCGACGCAGCGCTTGCGCGGGTCGGCATGCTCGACAAGCGCAAACGGCGCATGGGCGCGCTCTCTGGCGGCGAGCGCCAGCGCGTGCTGCTCGCCCAAGGGTTGATCCCTGAGCCGCAACTGCTGGTGCTGGACGAGCCGATGTCGGCCTTGGACGAGGCCGGCATCCAGGTGTTCGAGCAACTGCTGCACAGCTGGCGCCAGGCCGGCACCACCGTGCTGTGGATCGAGCACGACCTGGAAGCGGTACTGCGCCTGGCCGATCGGGTCACCGGGCTGAACCGCAAGGTGCTGTTCGACGCCCCGCCGGCCCAGGCCCTGACCCCAGAACGCCTGCTCGGGCTGTTCTCCGTTCACCCCCGCAGCGAGAGCCTCGCCTGATGAGCTTTGAAGCCTTCCGCCAACTGGTCCAGGAATGGGCCAGCGCTGGCTACTTACCGGAGGCGCTGGCCTACGGTTTCGTGATCAATGCCCTGATCGCCGGCCTGATGATCGGCCCGGTGCTGGGCGGCCTGGGCACCCTGGTGGTGGTCAAGCGTTTTGCCTTCTTCTCCGAAGCAGTCGGCCACGCCGCCTTGACCGGGGTGGCCATCGGCATCCTGCTCGGCGAGCCCTACACCGGCCCGTATGGCAGCCTGTTCGGCTACTGCCTGCTGTTCGGCATCCTGCTCAACTTCCTGCGTAACCGCACCGGGCTGTCGCCGGACACTCTGATCGGGGTGTTCTTGTCGGTGTCGCTGGCGCTCGGTGCAAGCCTGCTGCTGATGCTGGCGGGCAAGATCAACGTGCACATCCTGGAAAACGTGCTGTTCGGCTCGGTGCTGACGGTCAGCGCCCAGGACCTGGTGGTGCTGGGGATCGTTGCGATCCTGGTGCTGGCCTTGGCCCTGCCGCTGTACAACCGGATCATGCTGGCCAGCTTCAACCCGCAGCTGGCGGCGGTGCGTGGGGTTGCGGTAAAGACCCTGGACTACCTGTTCGTGGTGCTGGTGACCCTGGTCACCGTGGCCTCGGTGAAAGTCATTGGCGCCATCCTGGTCGGCGCGCTGCTGGTGATTCCCGCCGCTGCCGCACGCCTGGTGAGCCAGTCGCTCAAGGGCTTTTTCTTCATCTCGGTAGTGATCGCGACCTTGAGCACCCTGTGCGGCATCCTGCTGCCGATCGTCTTCGACCTGCCGGTGCCGTCGGGCGCTGCGATCATCCTGGTCGCCGGTGTCTGCTTCGGCCTCGCCGCGCTGGCCCGCGCACTCGTCCCCCGCCTGCAAGGAAACCCGGCATGACCCTGAACCTCAAGCATCTGACCCTGGCCCTCGCCCTGGCTGGCCTGCCTGGCCTGGCGTTGGCGGCGCAACCTGCGGCGCTCGCGCAAAACAGCGCCGCCACCAGCGTGCTGACCACCTTGCCGGTGACCCATAGCCTGGCCGCCAGCCTGCTCGACGGCACCTCGGTGCAGCTCAAGCGTGCCGCGCCGGCCAACCTGCCGGCGACCCGCCAGCCTTCGTACTTCAGCGGCCGTGGCGCAGTGACCCTGCACAAAGCCGCGCAGCAGGCCGATGCGGTGATTGGCCTGCGCTCGATCTGGCGCGATGACCCGCTGTATCCGATGGCCCGGCGCAGCAACATCCGCATCGTCGAGATCGATGCAGCACGCCCGGTCGACGGTGCACTGCCAGGCATCGCGGTACAGGGTGACGATGCCTTCGCTGGATACCCTTGGCTCAACCCGACCAACCTGGGGCGCATGGCCGATGTCATGGCCAATGACCTGGAGCGCCTGTCGCCCGCTGACAAGGACAAGATCCAGGCCAACCTCGCCACCCTCAAGCGGCAGATGCTGGAACTGATTTCAAGCAGCCAGAGCCGCTTGGCCGAGGCTGACAACCTCAGCGTGGTCAGCTTGTCGGAACGCCTGGGCTATCTGGCCAGCGGGCTGAACCTGGATGTGGTCGATCAGCCGTTGCCGGCCGAGGACAAATGGGATGAGGCGGCGCTCAAGGCCTTGACCGATAACCTCAAGGGCCAGGACGTGGCGCTGGTGCTGCACCACCGCCAACCTGATCCGGCTGTGGCCGAGGTGATCAAGGCCGCTGGCGCCAAGCTGCTGGTGGTCGATAGCGATCCAGAAGATACCCTGGCCGGGCTCAAAGCCAGTGTCGAGCAGGTGGTCGGGGCATTGAGTCAAGGCTGATGTAGGTAGAGAGGCCCTCACGGGCCTCTTCGGCAGCGCGCTGCAACACCTTATGCGCCAATTGCGCGCCGCCGGGCTAGCGCCTCATGCAACGTTCATAGCGCTCATCCACTCGCCCTGCAAACCACGCCGTGGTCAGCTTGCGGGTTATCTTCGGGCTCTTGAGCTCGATCCCCGGCAACACCGCCCGTGGCACTTGCTTGCCCGCCTTGGCATCGGCCAGGGCAAACACCCCGCGGTACAGCTCGGTGTGTTCAAACTCGAGGCTGTCGCTCTCCTCCAGCTGGCTGCGAATCTGGGTATTGCGCAGGCCAAGCTGGCGCCCCAGTTTGCGCGCTGCCTGCTCGGTGCTGCCGGGCATGATGGCCCCCGGCGCGATCAAGTCGCCATCGAGCGCCAACTTGATCCCCGTCACCTGGCTCAAGGCTGCCTGGAACGCCGCATCGCGGCTGGCGTACCAACCGGCATTGAAGTCGGCGAAGCGATACAGCTGGCGCTGGTAGTTGGCCGGATAGCCCAGCAGATGGGCAATGCCGAAATACATGCCGCCGCGCCGACTGAACACTTCCTGGCGAATCGTCCCGGCATAGCTGTACGGGTAGTCCTTGGCATGGCGTTCGGCGAACGCGATGCTGACCTGCATCGGCCCGCCGGTGTGCACCGGGTTGAGACCATCGAGCAAGGTGCGCCCAAGCGGCAGTCCGGCGATGAAGTCATCGAACAGCGCACTCAGTTGCTTTTCACTGCGCACGGCGAGCAGGCGTTGCTGGTAGGTCTTGCCGTTGGCAGAGGGGGTATTCAGCGCGCCATCGACCAGCAGCCGGGGAATGTGCAGGCGGGCTGCCCGTCGATCGATCTCCTGGCGTGCGATCCGCCCAAGATTGGGCACTTGCGGGTCAGCGCTGAAGGTCGACTCCTGCTCGGTCACCGCCAAGACCGCGCAGAGGTTGCTCTTGCTTGCGGTGATGTGCTGGGCTTGAAAGGCGGTTTGGATGTCCTGCGCCCAGCCCTGGCGGTCCTTGACCTGGGCAGGCAGCAGGCGCATCAACTGGGCACGTACCTGGGCAGGGTCAGCAGCCTGTTGTTCCTCGCGCCGCCCGGCACAACCCTGCAGCAGCGCCAGCACCATCAGCCCTGCCGTTGCAATACGCGCGTTCAGGGCTGCTCACCGACCAGGTAGGTCTTGCTGATGTGGCGAAACAGCGGATGGCTGGCGCTGCCCATCAGCTCGAACAGCACCATTTCGCCAGTGACCAGCTGGGCGCCGGCATCGCGCATGCGCGCAAGGCCTGCGGCTTTACTGGCCGGGGTGCGGCTGTCGCAGGCGTCCTCGACCACGAATACCTGCTTGCCCAGCGCACGCAGGCCCAGCACGGTCTGCAGCACGCATACGTGGGTTTCCATACCACAGACGATCACCTGCTCACGCTCCAGCAGACTGGCCGGCAAGCATTGCGCGGCCACACAGGAGAAGTGGTTTTTCTCGACGATCTGGGCGCCAGGCGAGGCCGCCTTGAGCTCAGCCAAGGTCGGCCCGAGGCCTTTGGGATACTGCTCGGAAATCACTGTCGGCAGCTCCAGCTCGGCGCTCGCCGCGAGCAGCCAGCGTGCCCGCGCGCGCGTGCCCTGTGGATCGCTCATGGCGCCGATGAGCTTTTCCTGGATGTCGACCACCAACAGCGTGGCCTGGTGCGGATCGATCAGCATTGTCAGCCTCTTGCCTGGGAAAAGCTCAAGCCTCGCCCATGCAAGAGACGCCGTCAATCAAGCGCTCAGGCGATGCGGCGCGAGCGCTTGGGCCAACACGGCCAGGACTCGATCCTCGTGCTCATGAATGAAGAAGTGTCCGCCAGGAAAGGTCTGCAAGGAAAACTCGGCCAGCGTTTCCTGGCCCCAGGCCAACAGCTGCTCTTCACTGGCCCGGTCATCTGCGCCGCCCAATACATGCAGCGGGCAGCGCAACGCTGGCCGCTGACGGTAGGCATAGTGACCACACAGGAGGAAGTCGGCGCGCAGAATGGGCAGGGTCAGGCTCATCAGCTCAGCATTGGCCAAGACTTCTTCCGGAGTGCCTTGCAGCTCGCGCAGCTCGGCGATCAACTCGTCGTCGCTTTTCGCAACACGCCAGTTCTTGCCGTCGTAGTTCTCACGCCGGGTCGGCGCCGCAGTGCCGCAGGCAAACAACGCCAGCGGCGGCGCACAGCCCAGTGCCTGCAACTCATGGGCAAGCTCGAAGGCCAGCAGCGCGCCCAAGCTATGGCCAAGCAACGCGTAGGGCGTGCTGGCGGCCAGGCGCTGCTCGCTGGCGAGCTGCCTGGCCAGGGCCTGCATGTCGGTGTGCAAGGCTTCGCCCATGCGCGCACCGCGCCCAGGCAGCTCAACCGGCCGCACCTGCAACCAGGCCGGCAGCTTGCGCCGCCAGCGGTTGTAAACCATGGCGCTGGCACCGGAGTAAGGCAGGCACAACAGATTCACTGCAGTCACCGATAACGTCTCACTGAGCCACGGCTTCTGCCATCTTCTGGCGCAGGCTCAACGGACGCATGTCAGTCCAGACTTCATCGATGTAGGCCAGGCAGTCCTTTTTCAGTCCGCTCTTGCCAGCGGCGCGCCAGCCGGCGGGGATCGCCTTGTAGTCGGGCCAGATCGAATACTGCTCTTCGTGGTTGACCACTACCTGGAACACGATGTCGTCGCGGTCGAATACGGAAGTCATTGCCTGTCTCCTTGAATGATGAAGGCCGCTGCGCACCCGGCGCAGGGCGGCTCTTCACTAAACGTAGGAAGCTTCAGAAAAATTAGTCAACTCAGGCCTACACTGTGCCTTTGCAAACGCCGCCGATGATGGCATATATCGTTGTCCTACCTTACCCAGCCCACCCTGGAGTCATCAGCATGCTTGGCGTGACCGACTACGGCGCATTCGTGATCGCGTTCCTCATCCTCCTGGCCATCCCTGGGCCGGGTAACTTCGCCTTGATCACCGCCACCGGCAAAGGCGGCATCAAGGGTGGCCTGGCGGCGACTTTCGGGGTGATTCTTGGCGATCAGGTGTTGATGTGGCTGGCGGTGGCCGGCGTCGCAACCCTGCTGGCAACTTACCCGACAGCCTTCCACGTGGTGCAGTGGGCAGGCGCAGCCTACCTGGCCTGGCTGGGCTTGCGCATGGTCTTCAGCAAACCGGGCGGCGCACCACGGGAAAGCCGCATGGACAACGGTCGCTACCTGCGCCAGACCATGCTGATCACCCTGCTCAATCCCAAGGCGATCATGTTCTACATGGCGTTCTTCCCGCTGTTCATCGACCCGGTGCGCCACCAGGGCGTAGTGACCTTCGCCTTCATGGCGGTGACGGTAGCGGCGCTGACCTTGCTCTATGGCCTGGTCGCCGTGCTGTTGACCCATCACCTGGCCGAGCGCATGCGCGCCAGCCCCAAGGTGTCGAACCTGCTCGAGCGCTTGGCCGGGGCATGCCTGGTCGGGTTTGGCATCAAATTAGCGGCGATGCGCTAGGCATCACGCAGCAGGTCGTGAACGTCGAGCAGCCGGTAAGCGACTTCAGGATTACGCTCAAGGCCCCGCCGAATTGCCGCGGGGATGGCCTGGCGGGTCTTGCGGCACAGGCCAGGTTGCTCGGCCAGTTCGATGACGATACCGCGCATGGTGCGCACTTCGTTGTGGCCAGGGGCAATGCTCAGGCGAATGCCCAACTGATCGTACAAGCGCAGTTGCAGGCGATGCAGGTCGTCCAAGTCCTTGAGGTTCTCCAAGCGTTCGAGCAGGCGTTTTTCTTCCTGGCGGGTGAGCAGCAGAATACGCTGCGCGTTGGCAGGGCATTGCTCCAGGCGTTCGCGACCACAGATGCAGGCGCCTGGCGGGCAGGGTTGGCGTAGGGAGGGGCTGGTCATGGGAAAAGCATAGCCGTCCTGCACGAGTTATCAGCGCAGGCTAGCCCAGTCACTGCTCAGCGCACAATTGGAAGAAGCGTGCTGCCACCCGCGACGGCGTTGCGGCGTGCGGCATCAATATCGAGAACCGTCGCGTCAGGGGCTCAGGAGCAATGCGCAACTGACGCAGCGCGCCATCTTCATGACGGATCGACATCGCCGAGACAAAGCCTACCCCCATCCCCGCGCGCACCGCCTCCTTGACCCCTTCCACCCCAGCAATCTCCAGCCCCACGCGCATCGCCACACCGCAGCGAGCAAAAGCCCGCTCGACCAGTTGGCGTACGCCGGAGCCGCTTTCGCGCAGCACCAGCGGGTAGTCACCGAGCGCCTGCAAGGTCTGCGCTTGGCCCGCTGCGGCGAGCGGATGATCACTGGGCACGATGGCGACGATCTCATCCTCGCGCCAGGCAGTGACACGCGTGCCCAATGGCAGCTCCTGCCCCGGTGGCCCCTCGATCAAGGCGATGTCCAGTGAGCCCAGCGCTGCAACGATCTCAGCGGTGTTGCCGTTTTCCGTGCTAACCACGATGTCTGGATAGCGCTGACGGAAATCGGCGATCAGATAAGGCAGCACGTAGCTGGCCGGGGTGGTGCTGGCGCCAATGCGCAGGGTACCGCGCTCCAGGCCGCGCAGTGCATCTCGCAGCGCCTGGGCCTGGCGGAAGGTTTCGCGCAGTCGCTGGGCGTGGCCGAGCAGTTGCTCGCCCGCAGCAGTCAGGCGTACACCACGCCCGGCGCGCTGGTACAGCGGCTCGCCAAACTCCTCCTGCAACAGCTTGAGCTGGCCGGACACGGCAGGCTGCGACAAATGCAGGGCGAGTGCTGCATGACTGATATTGCCGTGCTCGGCAACGGTGGCGAAGGTTATCAGCTGTTCTGGGGTCATCCATTGAAAATATCAGCTTAGCGGATACTTGCCATCCCAAATGACGATTTTTTATAAGCTTATAACCGAATTAACCTAAGGCCATCTCAGCAACACCTCGATCGGAGGACACACCATGGCCACGGTCCCAGCCACCCCCAGCCTTGCGCCTACCCACGATACCCGTGGGCGGCTCAATGGCATTTTGTTTGTCGCCTTGTTCGCTCTGGCAGTTACCCAACTTGCCGCACTGCCTTTTTTTGCCAACCTGGGCATCAGCCCGCTGATCGTCGGCATCATCGCTGGCGCCCTGTACGGCAACGCGTTGCGCCAGGGAGTGCCGCCCAGTTGGGCGGCCGGCATCAATTTTTCCGCACGCGGCCTGCTGCGCATCGCCGTGGCGTGGTTCGGCCTGCGCGTGAGTTTGCAGGAGATTGCCCAGGTCGGCTGGTCGGGGCTGACGGTGTCGCTGTTGGTCGTTTCCAGCACCCTGCTGATTGGCCTTGGGGTGGGGATGAAACTGTTCAAACTTGATCGCGATACTGCCTTGCTCACCGCCGCCGGCAGTGCCATCTGTGGCGCTGCGGCCGTGCTCGCGTTCGAATCGGCGCTGCGTTCCAAGCCGCACAAGAGCGCCATGGCGGTCGGCAGCGTGGTGCTGTTCGGCACCCTGTCGATGCTGCTTTACCCGCTGCTGATCAATAGCGGCTGGGTGCGACTCGATACGCTCGGCGCGGGGCTGTTTTTCGGTGGCACCCTGCATGAGGTGGCACAGGTGGTGGGCGCTGCCAGCAATGTCAGCCCTGAAGTGACCCACGTCGCGACCATCGTCAAGATGACTCGGGTAATGCTCCTGGTACCGGTGTTACTGGTGGTAGGCATATGGATCAGCCGCGCGAAACGCCAAGGCCAGGCCGAAGGCAATGGCAAGATCCCTGTCCCATGGTTTGCCTTCGGCTTCCTCGCCCTGGTGCTGGTCAACTCGCTGCAGATCCTGCCAAGCGGCGCGGTCAGCGCGATCAACCAGCTCGACACCTTCGCCCTGACCATGGCCATGACCGCCCTGGGGATGGAGACCCGCCTCAGCCAGATCCGCCAGGCCGGCCCGCGCGCGCTGGCAACGGGGGCGATCCTCAACCTGTGGCTGGTGTTCGGCGGCCTGGCGATCACCCTCGGTGTCCAACGGCTGTTCGGATGATCAACGGGGGCAGGTTTTTCCCTGCCCCCCTCGTTGCGGCGCAAAATTGTCGGTATGGTGTTGGCTAAGTAGGAGTTTTACATGCACAGGAAAGACTTAGATGCCCCAACGCAATGTAATCAATGCATCCGTCAGCCCCAAAGGCAGCCTCGAAACGCTGTCGCAACGTGAAGTCCAGCAACTGAGTGAAGTCGGTACCGGCAGTCTCTACACCCTGTTCCGTCAATGCGCCCTGGCAATCCTCAACACCGGCGCGCATGTCGACAATGCCAAGACCATCCTTGAAGCCTACAAAGACTTCGAAGTCCGTATCCATCAGCAAGATCGCGGAGTACGCCTGGAGCTGCTCAACGCCCCAGCCGATGCCTTCGTCGATGGCGAGATGATCGCCAGCACCCGTGAAATGCTGTTCAGCGCCCTGCGCGATATCGTCTACACCGAAAGCGAGCTGGCCAGCCAGCGCATCGACCTGGAAAGCTCCCAGGGCATCACCGACTACGTCTTCCACCTGCTGCGCAACGCCCGCACCCTGCGCCCGGGCGTGGAGCCGAAGATGGTCGTGTGCTGGGGCGGTCACTCGATCAGCACCGAGGAATACCAGTACACCAAGAAGGTCGGCCACGAGCTGGGCCTGCGCAAGCTGGACGTCTGCACCGGCTGCGGTCCAGGCGTGATGAAGGGGCCGATGAAGGGCGCCACCATTGCCCACGCCAAGCAGCGCATGCATGGCAGCCGCTACCTGGGCCTGACCGAGCCGGGCATCATTGCCGCCGAAGCGCCCAACCCGATCGTCAACGAGCTGGTGATCCTGCCCGATATCGAGAAGCGCCTGGAAGCCTTCGTGCGGGTCGGCCACGGCATCATCATCTTCCCCGGCGGCGCCGGTACGGCAGAGGAGTTCCTCTACCTGCTGGGCATTCTCATGCACCCGGACAACCACGACTTGCCATTCCCGGTCGTGCTGACCGGCCCACGCAGTGCCGAGGCCTATCTGCAGCAGTTGCACGCCTTCGTCGGCGCGACCCTGGGCGAAGCGGCCCAGCAGCACTACCAGATCATCATCGATGACCCGGCCGAAGTCGCCCGGCAAATGGTCGAGGGGCTCAAGGCAGTCAAGCAGTTCCGCCGTGAGCGTAACGATGCATTCCACTTCAACTGGCTGTTGAAGATCGAAGAAGGCTTCCAGCGTCCGTTCGATCCAACCCACGAGAACATGGCCAACCTGGCCCTGCGCCGTGAGCTGCCGGCGCATGAGCTGGCGGCCAACTTGCGCCGGGCGTTCTCCGGGATCGTTGCCGGTAACGTCAAGGACAACGGCATCCGCCTGATCGAGGAGCATGGGCCCTATCAGATTCGCGGTGACAGTGCGGTGCTCGATCCGCTCGGACGGCTGCTGCAGGCGTTCGTTGATCAGCACCGGATGAAGTTGCCGGGTGGGGCGGCTTATGTGCCTTGCTATCAGGTCGTGACCTGATAGTTGTAGCGCCTTCACTGGCCTCATCGCTGCGACGTGTCCCGCGATGAGGCCAGCCCGCCGTGCTTGTACGATTCCGCAACACTCTGCTGACATTTCCTACGCTGAGCAGTGAACCTGCCTTGAAAAAAACGGTCTTTCGCTGACGGTCAATTCACCGACCGGTTCATGGGTCCATTCACCGGGCCTGCTTCTGTCCAGTTTCAGCGAAGACCAACATGCCTGAATCCCGCCCAACCCCGCCTGCCCTCCCTGCCCTGCGTGGCAGCCTGATTGCCGCCCTTATCGCCCTCGCCGCTCCTGTGCATGCCGAACAACCGAGCAGTGATGCGCGCTGGGTTAGCGACAGCCTGAGCACCTACGTGCGCAGTGGCCCGACCAACGGCCATCGCATCGTCGGCACCCTCAAGGCGGGGCAAAAGGTCACCTTGATCGGCAGCCAGGGCGAGTACAGCCAGGTGCGCGGCCAGAGCGGCGATCTGGTGTGGATTCTAAACAGCGACCTGCAAGCCGTTCCTGGCCAAGCTGAGCGCTTGCCACAGCTCGATAGCGAAGTGGCGCAGCTGTCCGAACAGCTCAAGACCATCGATGACAGCTGGAAAGCCCGCGTTCAAGGCATGCAGGAAACGTTGGATTCGCGCAAGGCGCTGATCGATGAGCTGGAAAAGCGCAACAAAGGCCTCAACGAGCAGCTCGACCAGGCCCAGTCGAGCCTGCGCGACACCCAGGCGCGCCTGGGTGACGAGAACAAGCAAGTGATGATGCGCTACATGGTCTACGGCGGCAGCATTGCCGGCGCCGGCCTGCTACTGGGCCTGATCCTGCCGGCCCTGACCCGCGGCCGCAAGCGCAACGACCGCTGGTTCTGAGGCCGCGAGCGGCTGGTTAGTCACCCCGAACGGCACATGGACCGAAGGCACTACAGTGCGTGTGCCGCTCAGATGACCCGACTGGTCGTCGAAAAAGATATGCGGCTTGAGCACCTGCAACACCCGGCGCTTCTCGATGCCGCCGAGGAAGAACGCATCGTTGGCCATCACGCCCCAGCTCTTGAGGGTATTGAGCGCACGCTCGTGCGACGGCGCGTTGCGCGCGGTGACGATCGACACGCGCAGACGATTGGCGTAACCGGGGTACTCCAGCTTGTACTGCTCCTCGGCCGCCTGGATCCGCGCAATACGCACGAAAAACTCCTTGAGCGGCCCTGGGTTATGCGGCTGGGTGACGTTGGTCACTTCATGGGCATGAAAGCCCAGCAGGCCATCGCGCTGCATCACCGCTTCTGATTCATCGCCAGCCAGCACGCCATCGAAGTCGAAAGCGATGCGCAGGCCGTCATCGCTTTCATCGTCATCGAACTGCGAATCGAGCACCTGCCCGGCCGGATAGCCGGCCTGGATCGCGGCGTCCACATGCTGTTTGTCGGCGGACAGGAACAAGGCAATGTTCAACGCCGGAATGTACTCGTAAGGCGAACGCCCCTGCATGAAGATGGCGCGGGTCATGTTCAAGCCGTAATGCTCGATGGTCTTCATGACCCGCAGCCCGGTATCGGGGTCGTTCTGCGACAAAAGCACCACCTCTACCAGCGGGTCTTGCGGGTCGGCGCACAGGTCATTGAGCGCCAACAGACGCTTGATGAACGGATAGGCAATGCCGCGCGCCAGCGGCACGTGCATATTCTGCTGCTGGTACAGGCGATACTGCGCCTCGCCTTCGTGGCGAAACACCGCATCGCAGGCACTGAGGTCGAACACCGCGCTCGAGGCCACGCCAATCACCAGGCGGTCGTCAATTTCATAAGCCATGGGGCATTCCTTTTGCGATGAGCGTGCACAGCCGTTCAGACACGCGGCTGGCCCTCCAGGCGCGAGCCCCAGTCTTCGACCTGACGCTGTTCCAGGCGCCGCTGCAAGGTCTTGCGCCAGGACGGCACCAGCGGCAATGCCAGGCATTGGCTGAGCAGCTCGGTCTCCAGGCGCTTGTCGAACAACACCGCCGATAGCCGCGCGACCGACCAGTCGGCATAGGGTCGCTCGACCAAGTGCAGTTCATCTCCTGCCTCGACCTCACCCTCCTCCAACACCCGGTAGTACCAGCCGGTCCGCCCACTCTGCTGCACCCGCAAGGCCATCTGCGCGACGTCGAATCGATCATTGAGTTTCCAGCACGGCATGCGCCCTTGGGAGATTTCCAACAAGGCCGTGCCTACGCGAATGCGATCCCCCAGGCAGACATCCGCCTCGCGCCAACCGACGCTGCTGAAGTTTTCGCCAAACGCCCCCGGCTGTTTCAACAGTGCATGTTCACCCAGTTCGGCCAGCCAGTCTGGATAGTGATCGCGTGGGTAATGATGAATGGCTTTTTCGACCCCGCCATGCACCCGTAAGTCGCCTTGCTCATCGCCTTCGATGCCGAGCGAGGTCACTTTCAACCGGCCCTGGCGCGGCTGTTTGTCGATACCGCTGCGTGAGCCGGGGCGGGTAAACGGCACGGCAACGCCGGTGAGCAGGCTGTCGAGGATGGGCTTGGCCGGGTTCATGCGCAGTCTCGTGGAAGTCGGCAAAGGGCGAGCTTACAGGAGACTGCAGCGCCGCCGAAATGCCCAGCGACGCTGCAGCGGCATTAGCGCTACTTGCCGCGCGCGGTGTTGTAGATGGTCTTGGCGCGGTCGGCCGAGGCCTGGCACTTCTGCATGTCGCCAGCCATCTGGGCTTCCTTGGCCTGTTTGAGCAGGGCGCGAAACTCATCGACCTTGCCGCCATGCAGCGCCGCGCCGTCGGCGGAGTGGATGGATTCCAGATCCTTGATCTTGGCCTCGCAGTTTTCCGCCGGGCCATCCTGGGCAACCGCGGCAACACTCAGAACAGATGCAATCACAAACAGTGTCATGGATTTCATGGAGAGGTCTCCTGGGGAAAAACCGGGACTACTGGCGTACTGCTGACTACCTGGGGCGCGCTGCGGCCCCTCAGGCACAGCGAAAAGCATAGTCGTGCAGCGCTTGCCAGCAATGGCCTTCGGCCAGACGGCAGTGCGTAGTTAGTCGCGGCTCTGGGCAAGCAGATAATCGATGAACACGCGCAGCCGCGAGGGCATATGGCGGGCATGCGGGTAGATCAGCATGAACGGTCGCCAGGTGCCGCCGAACTCAGCTAGCACCTCCTGCAACTCGCCGCTGTCGAGCGCCTCCTGCACGGTGAAGCGATACGCCTGCATCAGCCCGGCGCCGTGGCGCACCAGGGTGGTGGTGGCGAGAAAATCCCCCAGGCAGGTGCACTGGCCTGAGGTTTCCAGTTCGAACGCCTGCCCATCGCGGCGAAAGCTCCAGCTCGCCCGGCGACCGGAGCTGGGGATCTCGAACTGAATGCAGTCGTGCTCGCGCAGATCTTCCGGCACTTGCGGCACGCCTGCCCTGGCCAGATAGCCTGGCGTACCGACAACCACCAACTCGGCCTGCTCAAGGCGCCGCGCGACCAGCCTGGAATCGGCAGGCTCGCGCCCGCGTATGGCCAGGTCAAAACCCTCCTCGACCAAGTCGACGTTGCGGTTGCTGACGTGAATGTCCACCTGCACCTGGGGGTAGCGCTGAGCAAACCCCGGCAGCAGCGGCAGCAGGCGGTGATGGGCGTAAGGCGTCGGCGCACTGACGCGCAGGCGGCCACTGGGCTCAAGCTGACCACCCGCCACCTGGCGCTCGGCCTCCAGCAGTTGCCCAAGCGCTTGGCGACACTGCTGGTAATAGGCCTGCCCGGCCTCGGACAAACGCATCTGGCGGGTGGTACGCACGAACAGGCGCACGCCCAGTCGCTCCTCCAAGCGGGCCACACTGCGGCTCACCGCTGCCGGCGTCACCCCCGCTTCAGTGGCGGCGGCCGTGAAGCTGCCGCTGTCGGCGGCTAGACAGAACAACTCCAGGCTACCCAGTTGCAGATCATCGAAATGACGGGTCATCACAGCTCAATTAATTACATGATGTATAGATTGAAATGCCATACGGCTCATTTTTCAAGCCGGCATTGCTGTTTAAAGTCATCTCCACACCGAGCCCCGGCTCATTGACTTGGAGATTGCCCACATGAACACCCCAGCCACCGTCATCATCACCGGCGCATCCAGCGGCCTGGGCTTCGCCCTCGCCCAGGCCTTCCTCGAACGCGGCGATAACGTGGTCGGCAATGCCCGCACCCAAGCGCGACTGGACGAGGCCGCCGCGCGCCTTGGCCATCCAGCGCGCTTTGTCACGGTCGCCGGTGACATCGCCCTGCCAGCCACCGCCCAGCGCCTGTTCGACAGCGCACGACAAGCCTTCGGCCAGATCGACATCATGATCAACAACGCCGGGATCTTCATTGCCAAGCCAATTGCCGAGTACACCGAGAGCGACCTCGACGCGCTGATCGGCACCAACCTCAAGGGCTTCTTCTACCCAGCGCAGGCAGCAGCCCGGATCATGGCCGAGCAAGGCCACGGGCAGATCATCGCCATCACCGCCTCGATTGCCCTACAGCCCGACACCCGGGTTCCGGCCCTGCTGCCGGTGTTGATCAAGGGCGGCCTGAACCAGGCGGTCAAAGGCCTGGCCCTGGAGTTGGCGGGCAGCGGCGTGCAGGTCAATGCGGTCGCACCGGGGATCATCGCCACGCCGATGCATGGCGACACCATTGAGGAGCTTGGCGGCCTGTCGCCCAGCGGCCGGACCGGTACCGCGCAGGATGTGGTGGATGCAGTGCTGTACCTGAGCGATGCACGCTTTGTCAGCGGCGTCATTCTGCCGGTCGATGGCGGCAGTACTGCCGGCACCTGGCACTGAACACAAGGTTGAGGAGAATCACCATGCCTTATGTGCATATCCGCATCACCGATGAAGGCGTGACCGCCGAACACAAGCGCCAATTGATCGAAGGTACGACGCTGCTGTTGCAACAGGTTTTGAACAAGCCGCCTGCGAGCACTTTTGTGGTTATTGAGGAGGTACCTACCGATAATTGGGGGGTTGCCGGGGAGACGGTCACGGCGCTGCGCCAGCGCGAGCGAGGTTGAGTTTGGCGCCGCGCGGCTGCGCCACAATCTTACTGGCGCAGCCGCTGCAAAGCCTGCAACACATACCCCGTGGCGCGCTCCACCTCACCCTCGCGGCAGGCTATCCCAAGCTGGCGCCACAACCCCGGCCGCACTGGCCTGCGCGTTACCCGCCGATCCAACTCGGCGGCCTCCCCTTCCTGCGGCAACAGGGTCGCGCCATACCCCGCCGCCACCAGGCTCTTGATCGCATCGTTGAAATTCAGCTCGATCCGCGCCTCTGGGTACAAGCCCGCCGCGGCAAACCACTCCGAGGTGACCCGCGACAGCTGGGTACCGCTGTCATTGAGAATCAACGCCCGCTGCGCCAGCCACGCCGGTGTAACCCGTGCAGGCGGGTGCCAGTCGCTGGGTACGTAGGCCATGATCGGGTCGCGTCGCCACGGCGTGATCCGCACGCCACGGCCGGCGAGCTGAGGCAAGGCGACCAGGCCGATATCCAGGCTGCCCTCGCGCAACCGTGCCAAGGACGCCCCAGAGGTCAGCACCTGTACCTGTACATCGATTCCAGGATGCTCGACCCGCAACACCTGCAGTGCCTGCGGCAGCAAATGGGCGATGGCCCCGGTCGAGGCGCCCAGGCGCACCCGCCCGGTCAGGCCCTCGACCTGCCGACGCACCTCATCCAGCGCCAGGTCGGCATCGGCCAGCAGGCGTCGGGCGCGCTCCAGCAAGGTCTCACCGACTGCAGTCGGCCGCACCTGACCACGGGTGCGCGTGAGCAACGGCGCACTGACGCGCGCCTCAAGTTCAGCGACGTGCAGGCTGATGGTCGGTGGCGCCAGGTTGAGCCGGCGGGCGGCTTGGGCGAACGAGCCGAGGTCGGCAATTACCACCAGGGTGCGTAGACGGTCGAGGCTGATTTCACGCATGGCTAACATTCAGAATTAATGAATATCAGCATCATGATATTCAAATTTTCTTTCGTCCAGCCACAAGCGAGGATACGCCCATCGCCCTTTCCCACGGATTCTGAACATGACCCAACCCCTGGTTTTCATCGACGGTGACCAAGGCACCACCGGCCTGCAAATCCATGCCCGCCTGCAAGGGCGCAACGACCTGCGCCTGCTGACCTTGCCCGAGGCCGAGCGCAAAGACCGGCAACGGCGCAGCCAAGCGATCAACAGCGCCGACATCGCCCTGCTGTGCCTGCCCGACGCCGCCGCCATCGAAGCTGTTGGCGCAATCGACAATCCGCAGGTGCGGGTTATCGATGCAAGCTCGGCGCACCGCACCACGCCGGGCTGGGTCTACGGCCTGCCCGAACTGGATGCGCAGCAACCTGAACGCATCGCCCAGGCCAAGCGCGTGAGCAACCCCGGTTGCTACCCAACCGGCGCGATCGCCCTGCTGCGGCCGTTGATCCAGGCCGGGCTGCTGCCTGCAGATTATCCATTCACGGTCCAGGCCATCTCAGGCTATTCAGGCGGTGGTCGCGCGGCAGTAGAGCGTCACGAGCAGCACCGCGAGGGCAAGCTACCGACCCTGCAGCTGTACGGCCTGGAGCTGGCCCACAAGCACGTCCCGGAGATCGAGCAGCACGCAGGGCTCAGCGCGCGCCCGGTGTTCCTGCCGGGTTATGGCGACTATCGCCAGGGCATCGTGCTGAGCATTGCCGTGCAGCTGCGCCTGCTTCCCGGCAAGGTCAGCGCCGAGCACCTGCAAGCCTGCCTGGAGCAGCACTACCAGGGCGCCCGTCACGTGCAGGTGATGCCCCTGCACCAGCACGGCCCTGCCGCTGCGCTCGACCCCGAAGCGCTGAACGATACCAACGATCTGCGCCTGGCACTGTTCGCCAACCCTGAACACGGCCAGGTCGTGCTCACTGCGGTGTTCGACAACCTCGGCAAGGGCGCCTCGGGCGCTGCGGTGCAGAACCTTGACCTGATGCTCGCCGCGCTCGAGGAACGAGGCCGTTTCGGCAAAACCGGGTAGAATGTTCACCCCGTGCCACACCTGGCGCGGGGTGTTTCTGCCAGCCGGAGCCTTACCCGCGATGTTCATCCTCCGCCGCCTCGACAGCGTGCCGCCCGAATCCTTCCAGAACCAGATCCGCCAACTGGTGATCGACCACGTCGGTGAGCTGAGCAGTGTCGCCATCAGCACGGACAATCCGCTGTACCCGCTGTATCAATACGGCGTCGGCCTGGAAGTGCACCAGTACCTGCAAGCGATGGACGGCACCCGCGGCCTGGCGGTGCAGCTACTGCTCGCCCTGGATGCCGAGGCGCCAGACCAACTGCTCGGCTTCGCCCTCGCCCTGCCCGCCCAGGACAACCCGCAAGCCTGCGTGCTGGCGTTTCTCGCGGTACTGCCCAGCCATCGCCGCCAGGGCATTGCCCGCGGTTTGCTGGCTGACCTGCAATCACGTTACGCGTGCGTCGAGCTCAATGCGTTCGCAGGCTGTGTGCCGTGGTTCGAGCAGATGGGCATGCAGGTAGTGGCGGCCAGCGGACCGCAGGTATTGATGAGCAGTACCGGCCAGGCCAGTGGAGCGTTGGTCGGCAGGCTGGATATTGCGCCGATCTACCAGACACTGGAGGTGCGCCAGATTCATGCGTACTTGCTCAAGCAGCAAGGCGAAGACGCGATGATCGAGGCCGAGCAGTCGCGCGATGAGCGGCTGGATCAGTTGGCAGAGCAGGCGCAAGCGTGTGTCAGGCAGCGTAAGACCGTGCATTGATGTGCCCTCTTCGCGGGTAAACCCGTTGCCACGCATTTATGGGTAGCACTGCGTGCGAGCGGGCTTGCCCCGCGATGAGGCCGGCACTGACAACCTACTCAGACCGGAGTCAGCGGGATATCCGAGGCACTAGCCTTGCCTTCGCGTCGCTCGCCCATCCAGTCATTGACCTTCTGCCCAAACTCCGCCGGAGCCTTACGCCCAAAGCGCCGCGCCAGGTCAAGAATGGTCTGCTGGGCCAGTGCCTCCTCCATGCGCTTTTGCGCACCAAGCATCACCGCATGAATCGCACAGGTGCCCTCGGTCGCCCAGCCTGGCGCCGAACCCTCGAACACCGCGCAGCGCTCGCGAATCTCCCGACAGTCGAAGATCTTCTTAGGCCCGTCGATGGCGTTGACGATATCCAGCACAGTGATCTCATCTGACGGCCGCGCCAGACGAAAGCCACCGCGCACACCTTCGGTGGCCGCCACCAGGCCGGCGCGTGCCAGCTTGGTAAAGACCTTGGCCAGGTACTCCTGGGGCACACCCTGCAACTCAGCCAGGTCGCGAACGCTGGATTCACGGCTGTCACCGCGCTCGTCCACCAGGAACAGCAGGCAATGGATGCCGTATTCAACGCCGGCACTGTAAAGCGACATAGCAATCTCCGACCAACTTTGTCGCAAATAGTACGCCGTTCCTCAGCAGCACGCAAAGCTTGCCTGCGCCACTGGTCGCCTGCCTGCCCAATCAATATTCAGCTGAAACCCAACATTCATGGAGCCTCGAAAGGATTTCCCCGCCGCCGCATCAGGCCCCGCTGTAAAAAAACACTTGTCGAATTTAACTACGACCAATAGAGTCGTAGTTATTCGACAAGCACACAGACGCGGTCGAAGCCCCTTTCCCCTACATCTGAACCTCGCGGAGCATCTGTATGAAATCCAACATCCTGATCATCGGTGCCGGCTTTGCCGGAGTCTGGAGCGCCTTGAGTGCCGCCCGTCTGTTCGACCAGGCCAAGCGTGGCGACTTGAGCATCAGCGTGCTCGCGCCTCAGGCCGAACTGCGCATCCGCCCGCGTTTCTACGAGCCCGACGTGCAGGCGATGAAAGCGCCGCTGGCGGCCCTGTTCGACGTCGTGGGGGTCAACTTCATCCAGGGCAACGCCGAGCGCATTGACGCCAGCGAACGCCTGGTCGGCTATCGTGATGGCCACGGCGAACAGCGCGAAATCCGCTACGACCGCCTGATCCTCGCGGCCGGCAGCCAAGTGGCGCGCCCTGCGGTGGCGGGCCTGGCCGAACACACCTTCGATGTCGACCAGATGGAGTCGGCGGTGCGCCTTGAGCAGCACCTGACCGGCCTGGCTGCCCTGCCCGCCTCGCCAGCGCGCAATACCGTGGTGGTCTGTGGGGGTGGCTTCACCGGCATCGAGACCGCAACCGAAATGCCGGCGCGGCTGCGTGCCATCCTCGGCAGCGATGCCAAGCTGCAGGTGATCGTGGTCGATCGTGGTGCCAAGGTCGGTGCGGCGTTGGGCGCAGGTATCACCCCAGCGATCGTCGCCGCATGCGAGCAAGCCGGTGTCCAATGGTTGCCTGGCAGCTCGGTGGTAGCGGTCGACGCCGGTGGCGTGACCCTGGACAACGGCGAGTACATCGCCAGCAAGACGGTGATCTGGACCGTGGGCGTCAAGGCCAGCCCGTTGACTGCCCAAGTGAGCGGCGAGCGCGACAGCTTTGGCCGCCTGCGCGTCGACGACCACCTCAAGGTGATCGGCCAGCAGCACATCTACGCGACCGGTGACGTGGCCTGGGCTGCGGTGGATGAGCTGGGCAACCATGCCCTGATGACCTGCCAGCATGCCATCCCGATGGGCCGCCACTGCGGCAACAACGCCGCGGCCGATCTGTTGGCAGTAGCGCCTGTGATCTACCTCCAGCCCAAGTACGTGACCTGCCTGGACCTGGGCGGCTGGGGCGCGGCCTTCAGCGAAGGCTGGGAACGTGAACTGAAGCTGCAAGGGCAGGAAGGCAAAGACCTCAAGCGCCAGATCAACTCGGTATGGATCTACCCACCAGCGGCTGATCGCGCTACCGCCCTGGCGGCTGCAGACCCGGCGATCGCCATCGTCTAAGCGTACTCAACACAACAAGCCCGTCAGATCATGACGGGCTTGCTTATACGTGTCGTTACATTGAATGACTGGTCAACAATGATGGCACTATGGCATCATTTAAAGAAAAAACGATTCATGAAAGGTGAGGATCAACCACACATCTCGCAGCGCATCGAGAGCCTGGCACCCTACCGGTGAGCCGGCTCTGCCCCATGCTCTTGACGCCTGCACGCCAACGTCAAGGAGCATTCCATGTTACGGAATATGAAGATCGGCAATCGGGCAGCCAGCGTATTCACGCTGTTGGCGGCCCTGGTCCTGATCATGGGCCTTCTCTCGCTGTACGAAACCCGCCAGATGGACAAGGCTACCGACGAGATCCGCGTCACCTGGATGCCTGCCGTCATCGCCCTGAGCGATATCAGCACCAACCTTGGCCGCGCCCGCGCGGTCACCCTGCGCGCCGCACTGGATGATGACGCCAACGAACGCCAGCGCAGCCTGGCCCTGCTCGACGGGATCAACGAGCAACTGCAAGGCAGCCTGAAGGAGTACGAAGACACCATTATCGCTGCCGATGACCGCGCCCTGTTCGACACCTTCAATAGCGCCCACCAGCACTACATCGATCAGCAAATGCAGGTACTGCAAGCGCTGTCTGCCGGTGACCTCAGCCAAGCCAAGGCGCAGATCAGTGGCCCGCTGACGCAACACGCCGATGCGATGATGAAGGCCATGAACGCGCTGATCGCTTACAACGGCAAAGGCGCCGAGATTGCATCGCAGCGCAGCAGTGATGTGGCCGATGAAGCCTTCACGGTCATCATCGTCTCGCTGCTGATCATCGTCATCGCCCTGGCAGCCATTGCCACCCTGCTCACCCGCAGCATCGTCGTGCCGTTGGCCGCTGCCGTGGCAGTCGCCGAACGGGTGGCCACCGGTGACCTGACCCAGGACATTCAACTGCGCGGACGCGATGAGCCGGCGCTGTTGCTCGGCGCCCTGAGCCGGATGCAAGACAGCCTGCGCGACACGCTGCGCAAGATCTCCGCCTCTTCCGACCAACTGGCCTCGGCCTCCGAAGAGCTGCACACCGTCACCGAAGACACCAGCCGCGGCCTGCATCAGCAGAGCGCGGAGATCGACCAGGCGGCCACCGCCGTCAACCAGATGACGGCGGCGGTCGAGGAAGTGGCCAACAACGCGGTGAGCACCGCCGACGCCTCCAAAGGCGCTGACCAGACCACCCGTGACGGTCGCGACCAGGTCAATCAGGCGCTCAGTTCGATTCAGCTACTGGTCGATGATGTCAGCGGCACCTCCGAGGAGATCGAACTGCTGGCCAACAACGCCAACGAGATCAGCCGGGTGCTGGATGTAATCGGCTCGATTGCCGGGCAGACCAACCTGCTGGCGCTCAACGCGGCGATCGAAGCGGCGCGTGCCGGTGAGGCCGGCCGTGGTTTTGCCGTGGTCGCCGACGAGGTGCGCGCGCTGGCCCATCGCACTCAACAGTCCACCGCCGAGATCGAGCAGATGATCGCCGGCATCCAGAACGGCACCGAGCGGGCGGTCAACGCCATGCACAACAGCCGCGGCCGGGCCAACGGCACGCTGGAGGTGGCGCAGTCGGCTGGCCAGGCGTTGGAAGTGATTGCCGAGGCGATCGCCTCGATCAACCAGCGCAATCTGGTGATTGCCAGTGCCTCGGAAGAGCAGGCGCAGGTGGCGCGGGAGGTCGATCGCAATCTGGTGAACATCCGCGACCTGGCCATGCAGACCTCTGCCGGGGCCAACCAGACCAGCGCCGCAGCACAGGATTTGTCGCGCCTGGCAGTGGATCTGAACGGGATGGTGGCACAGTTCAAGGTCTGAAACGGCTGGGGCGAATGATAGTGCGCAGATCTTCGACCCGAACCTGATCAATATCCGGTCATCTCCAGATATCCCTTGCCCTGCACACCCCCACTCACCCGTACTGGCCCTTCCCAGTACGGGAAGCGGGTGGTCATCCAAGCCTTGCTGTGCAACGCCTCCACCTGCACATCCAACCCCTGAGCAGGTAAGCGTATGCGCCAACGGGTCGGCAGGCGCTTGCCATTGTCCTGCAGGGTGAATGCCAACGGTTGGAGCTCGATCTGCTCGCCAAGCAAGGGCTGCGCCTCGCCTTGGGCGCTGATCCAGGTCCCGGCTCGATAGGGTTGGCCCTGCGCTTCGCGGACCTGGAACAGCATCAGCTTGGCGCCGCTGGCCAGGTGCAGTGAGAACCAGTCCCAGCCCGACTGCCCGGGCGCCAGCGGCTGGCTGCTCCACTCCCGGTCCAACCACGCCTGGCCGGTGACGACAACCCGTTGTCCCTCACGCTCAACCTCACCACTGACCCGGTAAAAGGGCTGGCTGTAGTAATAGGACGCCTGGCCCTTGCCCGACTTCTCGCTGTAGCCTTTTACCCCATGCAGCACCAACGGCCCGCCACTGACCAGTTTCAGTTGGTAGCGAAAGCCCTTGCCGCTGGCGCGCATATCGAGCTGGCCGATGCCGTCGGTGCCCTGCAACGACCAATCATCGATCCAGGCGCGAAACGGCTGCGCCTGGACGCCGGCCTGCCCAACGCCGCCACGCGCCAAGGTCTCGCTGACCTGATGGCTGCCGGGGCCGGTCAACGCGGCGTGGCCCATCCACAGGTTGGGGCTGACCCAGTTGGCGGTTTCCGGGCCAGGGCGCAGTGCCGAGCGAAACAGCGTCCACTGCGCCCCCCAATCGCGGCCCTGGGCATCTTGCAGGTTGGCCGTGATGTACCACCACTCGATGCGAAATCCGTCGTGTGCGCCATGGTCGCGCGGGAACACCAGCTCTGGGTTGGGCGTCACTGGTCGATAGGCGCCCGCCTGTTGGCCCAGGCCAGCAAAACTCTTGGGCTCCGGCGCAGGCGGCTCGCAGCCACCGAGCAGCAAGCTGCCGAGCAACAACCAGGCGCCTGCGCTTGCTCGGCTGTTTTCCCCTTGCCTGATCGCCAGTCGGCGACTTCTCGTCCACGTCCTAGCCTTCATTGGCAAACTGCCTCAACAGGTCACTCGGCTGGCGACGGGCGAGCTGCCAGAGCGGCCAGGCACTGGCCAGGAAACTGGTCAGCACACCTAGCATGGCCAGCTGCAGCAACTGTCCTGGGAACACATGCAACGGCAGCCGCCAGCCAAATGCCTGCACATTGACCACCGCCACCAGGCACCAGGCAAGCAGCAGCCCCAGGGGCATTGCCAGCAGCACGGTCACGCTGCTGAGCAGCAAGGTCTGCCCCAGCGATAGCCAGACCAGCCGCCCGCGCGACACGCCCAATGCCCACAGCGGTGCCAACTGGCTGAGGCGGGTCTGACCCAACGTCAGCAGGCTGATGAACAACGCCACGCCTGCCACCCCCAGTGTCAGGCTATTGAGCGCAGCGGTGGCGGCAAAGGTGCGGGTGAAGATTTCAGTCGACCACGCTTTCAAGCTGGCCTGCTCGACCACCCGGCTATCGTCCAGGGCGAAACGCTGTTGCAAGGCGTGCTTGAGCGGCGTGAGCTGCTCAGGCGTCACACTCACGCCAAGGCTGCCAAGCGTCGCCTGCGGCCAGTGCTTGCGTAACGCATCGGCGTTGATCAACACATGCCCCTTGGGATTGCCATAGTCAGCGTAGATGCCGACTACCGTCAGGGTCTGGCCGGGCAATGGCAAGCGATCGCCCAGCCCCAGCCCCAGGCGCCGCGCGAGTTGCTCGCTCAGCATCACCGCCGCGCCCTGCGCCAGCTGCTCCCAGGCTTGTGGGCTTTGCGCCAACAATGGCCAGTGCGTGCGGTAGTAGCCATGATCGATGATCCCTTGAACCTGGGCCGGCCACTGCCCCAGCCGCCACTCCAGGCGCCAGCTGGGTAACACCGCGCTGACCGCTGGCTGCTGCGCCAGCCAGGCGCTGATCTGCAGCGCTTGCGCGGTGTCGCGGGGGGTCAGGTAGAGGTCCGCCGACAGCCGCTGATCCAGCCAGCCGGTAAAGGTTCGGCGAAAGCCTTCAGTCATGCTGCCGACACCCACGCTGGCAGCCAGGGCCAGCAACAACGCCATCAGGGCCAAGCTCAATGCCGGCAGTTGCTGGCGGCTGTCAGCGATGAACCACTGCGGCAACGGTCGTCGGCAGACCCGCGCCAAGGCGCCGAGCGCCGCTTCCAGCAGGGCCGGTAACAACAGCGCGGCGGCCAGCAGTAATGCGGCCAGCAGCGCAAAGGCGCTGGGCAGGCTGTTGCCCCATTGCCAGCAGCCCAACGCAAGCACACCCAAAAACCCCGCAACAATGGCCTGTCGCCGCAACCCTGCTCGTTGTGCCAGACGCCAGGCCTGGGGTTGTGCCAAGGCCAACAGCGGCAAGCGAGCGGCGCGCAGCACACTGCCAACCCCCGCCAGTAGCGCCCCCAGCACGCTTACTGCAACACCTGCCAACCACCACTGCGGCGACAGGTTCAGCTGTCCGGCCACTTGCGCGCCATACAAGCCGCGCACGCTGGCAGCAAAGTCGGGCAGCAGCAGCCCGGCCAACAGGTAGCCACTGACCACCCCGGCCAGCCCGCCAAGCACTGCAAACCCGCCCAGCTCCAAAGCCAACCCGGTCAGCACGGTGCGCAGGCTGATGCCACACGCCCGCAGGGTACGGATCAAACTCCGGCGCTGCTCCAGGGCCAAGCCGATAGCAGCATGGGCGATGAACAGTCCGACCACGAAAGCCAGCAGGCCAAGGGCGGTGAGGTTGAGGTGGAAGCTGTCGGTAAGACGCTGCAGGTCGCCATCGTCGCTGGCCGCTTGCAGCGTCACCTGATCAGCGATTGCTGGGGGTAAAGGCGCCGGGGCAGTGTTTAACAGCAAGCGTGACAGCTGTCCTGGCGCTTGCAGCAGCGTTTGAGCGTGGCCAATGTCGACGATCACCACGCCCGGGGCCAGCTCCGGCTTAAGGACGAATGGCGGTAACTGCCGGCCATCGCGGGTCTGCGCTTGCTGCCCAGCCTGCATACCCAGTTGACGCAGGGTATCGGGGCTCACCCAGGCTTGCCCTGGTTGATCGATGAACGCCGCGAGGTCGAATGCCTCGGCCTGGACGCCGGCAACCACCGTCGCAGCAGGCAAGCTCAACGGTTCGATCCCGATCAGGCGAACGCTCAGGGGCCTGTCAGCCGCCAGGCGCAAGCGCCCTTCCAGCACTGGCGTAACCTGCCAACCTAACTGCCTCAGTTGCACGTAGAGGGACTGTTCAAGACGCTCGCCCCTACGCGGCACCAGCTGTGCCTGCGCAGGCCCGGCCAATACGGCGCTGGCACGGGCATAATCGGCGCGTGCCTGGCTATTGAGCGCCTGCACGCCGGTCCACAGCGCCGTGGCCAGCCATAGCCCGGTGAAGATGCTGAAACACTGCAACCAATGCCGTCGCCAGTGGCTGAGCAGTGCCTGCAGGGCAATCGCCAAGCTGCCCATTATCCTTGGCCGACCTGGACCCGGCCGGCGTGAAGCACACAGCGCTGTTGCAGCTGTTCGGCCAGTCGCTGGCTATGGGTCACCATCAGCAAACTGCTGCCCGCCTCGCTGACCAGTTGCAGCATCAACCGCAGCACTTGGTCACTGCTGGCCTCATCCAGGCTGCCGGTGGGTTCGTCGGCTAACACCAGCGCTGGGCGTGCCGCCAGTGCCCGACCGATCGCAACCCGCTGCTGCTGGCCACCCGACAGCTGTTCCGGATAGCGTTGCAACACTTCAAGCAGCCCCAGGCGCTCGGCCAGATACCCCGCCCAAGCGCCATCATGACGCCCGGCCAGGCGCGCTTGGAAGGCAAGATTGGCGGCCACATCCAGGCTGCTGATCAGGTTGTACTGTTGAAACACCAGCCCGATCCCCTCACGCCGCCAACGGGCCATGGCCGCCTCGGAGCGCCCCGCGAGCGGTTCACCGTCAATCAGGATCTGGCCGCTGTCAGCGCGATCAAGGCCGGCGACCAGATGCAGCAAGGTGCTTTTGCCGCTGCCCGACTCGCCCATCAGGGCCAGGCTGCTGCCATGTGCCAGGCGCAAATCAACGCCCTGGAGCACCGCCAACTCGCCTTGGGCAGTGCTGAACGACTTGCGGAGCTGCGCGACGACCAGCATCTATGGCAATTCCTTTGGCAAGGCAGGAGGAGGATCGGCACCGGGCCAGCACCCCATCTGCGGGGTGGCGCAGGCCGCACGTGGATGCCTGCTGCGCACGTGGTTCAGTCCGGCTGAGCACGCTCACCACGAATGCTTCAACCAATAGGCATAGCAGCCCTGCCAACCTTTGCACGCCCAAGGTGGGCCGCAGCCCCGCGCTGCAGCGGCGGCCTCGGCAGCTGGCAATATCAAATTGGAATCACTGCGCTCATTTGCCTACACTGCGCGTTCTTCACGCTTTCTAGACCGGCAGGTGCCGGCCCGTGAATAAGGAGATTCTGGTGTCTTCCAACGCCCGCCGCTGCCTCGCACTGAGTGCGATCACCCTGGCCTGCCTCAACCTCGCCGGATGCTTCAGCGAAGAGATCGATGCCCGTCAGACCCATGAAATACAGGGTCTGCTGTACAAGATCCACGCCGAAGATCCGTTTACTGGACGGGTACTCAACTACCCGATCTCGGTACTGGGGTTGTTCAATGTCGGCACCTGTGCAGCCGATTTCAAGAAGGGTTTGCCTGACGGCGAAATGCGCTGCTCGGACAACGCCGGCACCTTGATCGCCAGCGGCGAGTTCAAAGCAGGAAAGCGCGACGGCAAAGAAGAGAAGTTCGATGCCAAGACCGGCAAGAAAACTGCCGTCGGCCACTGGAAAAACGGCCTGCAGGACGGCGTACAAGAGCAGTTCAACCCGCAGAACGGCGAGCGCGTGCTCGAGGTGCACTACAGCGCAGGCAAGAAACAGGGCCGCGAGCGCGCCTGGGACAACCAGGGGGACCAACTGATCGCCCAGCTGGAATGGGACAACGGCCTGCAAAGCGGTTTCGACAACCGTGGCACCCAGCACCGTACCTACCTTGACGGCAAGCAGCACGGGCCGCAGAAGGAATACAGCATCGACGGCAGTCGCTTCTACGTGGCCCGTGAAGAAAACTACGACAATGGTGTAATGCACGGCGTGCAGAAGCGCATCGACGCACGCGGCAACGTCACGGAGTTGAGCGTATTCGAGCATGACAAGCTGCGTACTCGCACCGTCGATGAATACAACTACAGCGGCCAGCATGTCCATCACGTCAGCCGGGTGGCACTCAAGGAAGACGTCAACCGCTTCATCGCCAGCGATCTGAGCAATGATGGCGAGGAGCAATACTGGGATGACCAAGGCAATCTGATTCGCCAACTGCAATGGCGCAATGGCCAGCTGCTTAGTGCAACTGCCACGGTGTGGGTGGGCGGGCGCCAGGAAAGCCAGTTCCAGGGCATTGGTCGCGACAGTTACGAGCCAACGCAACAGGACGTACTCAAACATGGCCAGGAGCGCCTGTTCAGTGATAACGGCGAACTGCAGGCAGTGATCTTCTGGAACGCAGGCTCAGTCAATCAGATCCTGGTGAGCCTGCCGCCCGATCAGCGCAATCAATACCCTGGCAAGATGGGTCTGTTCGACGGCAACGAGTTTTGGGGGAGCCCGGTACAAGCCGACCCTGATTTCAGTAAACCGAGTCGCTACAACGCAGGTTTCGCCACCCGCTACGAGCAGTTGGTGGATATCCCCGCCCCTGGCCAGCCGATGCAGGCCAGCAACGTACCCGCCAGCGCCCAAGCCGCTGCCGCGCCTGTCGCTGCCGCCAGCAATGATCAGGACAGCTGCGTACAACGCAAGGTAGATGCTGTACACGCTGAAGACCCGGATGCCTTGATTCGCGCCGACATGCTCGAGGAGTTCGAGCAGGACTGCCTGTAAGCAATGGGGCTAGACTGAAGAAACCATCACCCGCTGCGCCTCTTGGCGCTCAGACAGGAACCCACCATGACCCGCTCTGCAACATTGTCTCGCTTGTCATGGTGGCTCGCGCCCGTGCTACTGGGCAGCCTGGCGCTCAGTGCTGGCTGCTCGAGCAAGCACACAGCCACCCGGTATGCCACTGCCAACGTCGGCTCTAGTTGCTTCGCCAAGGCAGTGCCCACCAGCGGTGAAGGTGGCCTTGCCTTCGGTGATACCTTGAGCATGGCGCGGAAAAAGTCCATGGACAGCTGCATCCGCTATGCCGGTCGCTCAGGCGGCGAGCCACGCACTTGCCAGGTGGTGATGGCCAAGTGCAAATGATGCAGCGCTGAGGATAGGCGGCGGCTACGTACGAGCCTGCTAGACCGGGCTATGAGGTCAGTTACCCGGCTGGCCGGAGGGCCACCCGCACGCAGCTACCATTGAAACAACCAGGTGTTTAGATAACTGTAGAGTGCTGCCTGGGATGCCGCAGGCTTGAAGACCCGCGGTATCGGCTGACAGGCGATGGAGGATGTTGCCTCACCGCGCCAAGGGCAATCAGGAAAGTCCGATTCATCCATTGAGCGGCGTCAGCAACGTGGAAAGCTGAAAGTGAAGGCAGTCCCGTCACGCCAAGAAGACTGCACCGTCACCTCGCCCTGATGAGCCCTGGCTATCTGCCGAACGATGAACAGGCCAAGCCCGACACTGCGCTGTGCCAGGTTGCAGCCGTGCCCACGGATCATGGGTTCGAACAGGTCATTGAGGTGTTCTTGCACAATGGGCGTGCCCTGGTTGTGCACGACGATACTGGCCCTGTCGACACCGACCTGCGAAGTGACTGTCACCGGTGCTTGCGAGTTGCCATAAGCCAAGGCATTGGAAACCAGATTGCCGATCAACTGACAGAACCGATCAGGATCGAATGCCACCCGCCCCTGGCCCAAGCACAGGTGCAGCAGATTGGCGTGGGGATACGCCAACCTCAGTTCATCCACGCAGTGCGCCACAGCCAGTTGCAAGTCCGCTACTACGGGCTGGATCACAATGCCTCGGCCAACTCGAACCTGCCGATAATCCAGCAAATCGGCCACGAGCCGCTCGGCGCGCTCGGCCGAGTGAGTGATGTGCTCGAGTAATTGGCACGTGCGCGCGTCCTGCGGCTGACGCGCCAGGATCTCGGTGGCCATCTTGATCGCCAGCAGTGGATTACGCAGATCATGAGCGACGATGCCCAACATCTGTTCGGCCAGCAAGGCGCGCTGAGCAGCATCGGCGTGCATGTGCTGCACAGCGCGCTCGCTGGATAGCAACCCGGCATCGATAACGCAGGGCACTTGGCGTGAAACGACCATGAGCAGCTCCGGGGGCCAACGGTGGCCAGTGAGTACAGCTCTAGGTTGAGTGCTATGAGCAAGCGGGTCTGTTCGCTACCGAACAGACCCCGCTGGGGCTCGGCAGCACAATGACAGCGAGCGATTGAACCTGTGTCAGCAAGGACTCCATGGCTAATCCCTGGCTTCGCGCAACCCGTCTGCTCCAACGCATACCGCTCGCCTTGCAGCGTTGGCGGGCGATGCCGCGCGTGTTCAGCTCTGAAAGTCTGCTGCGCTCGGAGCTGTTTAGCGCCGAGCAGATGGCCGACCACGGCTGCGTCCTGGCCAAGCAACACCGTGTGAGCCAATTGCCCGCCGATGATGCCTTGCTTGTGCGCCTGAGTGACAACGAGCGAACCCTCTCCAGCAGTTGCGCCGCGCTGGCCAGCACATTGCCGGCGTCACGGCGGGACATGCCGGCCGCGCAGTGGCTGCTGGACAATTTCTACCTGGTCGAAGCGCACATCCGCATAGCCAAAAGCCACCTGCCACCCGGCTACAGCCGCCAGCTACCGCGTCTGGATAACGGTGCATCCAGCGGTCTACCGCGGGTCTATGACATTGCCCTGCAAACCATCTCCCACGGTGATGGCCGGTTCGACAAGGAAAGCCTGAGCGGCTTTGTCGAGGCTTATCAGACCATCACGCCCTTGACCCTGGGTGAGCTGTGGGCAATCCCGATCATGCTGCGCCTGGCACTGATCGAGAATCTGCGCAGGGTCGCAGCCAGGGTCATGGCCAATTGGGCCGACCGTGACCTGGCCAACAGCTGGGCTGATCGCCTCAGCGAGATGGCTGAGCGCGACACCAAGAGTGTGGTGCTGGTGGTAGCCGACATGGTTCGATCCGGGCCGGTGTTGAGCGCAGCGTTTGTCGCCGAGTTAGCCAGGCGTCTGCACGGGCAGAGCGCCACCCTGACCCAGCCGCTGGCCTGGATTGAACAGATGCTCAGCGAGTCGGCATTGAGCATCGAGCGCCAGGTGCAACTCGATGCCCAACAGCAAGCCATGGATCAGGTCTCGATCAGCAACAGTATCGGCAGCCTGCGCTTGCTGTCGACCACTGACTGGCGGGCGTTCGTCGAGCAACTGAGCCTGGTTGAACGCATTCTCAGCCAGGATCGCGCCGCAGTGTACAGCGCCATGGACTTTGCCAGCCGGGACCATTACCGGCATGTCATCGAGCAGCTCGCCCGCCATAGCTCCTCCAGCGAAGCAGCTGTGGCGCAGACGGCCATCGACCTGTCGCATGTGCCAGACGCCAGCGCCGACGATCCAACCGATCATGTCGGTTTCTATCTACTCAGTCCTGGGCGTGCGCTGTTGGAGCAGCGCCTCGCTGCCCGGGTAGCACTTGCCGAGCGCTGGCAACGGCTGCTGCACCGGGCGTCGCTGGCGTTTTACCTGGTGCCCTCGGCGCTGCTCTCAGGGCTGTTGGCCTGGGTATTCCTGCAGGCCATTGATCAGGACGGCTGGCCCACTTGGGTGCTGGCCTTGCTGGCCGTGCCCATCCTGCTGATGACCAGTCGCCTGGCCATCGGGCTAATCAACTGGCTGGTCACGCTGACCGTCAAGCCGTCCTTCCTGCCGCGACTGGATTACAAGAACGGAATACCGGCGCAGGCCCGCACGCTGGTGGTGATCCCTAGCCTGCTGGCCAATGAAGACGATGTGCAAGAGTTGCTCGAGGGCCTGGAAGTTCGATTTCTGGCCAATCGCGACGAGCACCTGCACTTTGCGCTGCTGACGGACTTTCTCGATGGCCAGCAGCAGAACTTGCCCGAAGACGCCGGCCTGCTGGCGTCAGCCAGTGCAGCCATCGACGCCTTGAACCGCAAGTATCCCAGTACTGGCAGCGAGCGCTTCCTGCTCCTGCATCGCCCGCGGGTGTGGAATGCCAGCGAGCGACTGTGGATGGGTTACGAGCGCAAGCGTGGCAAGCTGATGGCGCTCAATGCCTTGTTGCGCGGCCAGGGGCGCGAACACTTTGTCCTGATCGTCGGCGATATCGCCAAACTGTGCGACGTGCGCTATGTGATTACCCTGGACACCGACACCCAACTGCCGCGCAATGCCGCCAGGCAGTTCATCGCCACCCTGCAACACCCCCTCAACCATCCCCGCTTCGAGCGCCACAGCCGGCGTATCCGCTCAGGCTACGCCATCTTGCAGCCCCGGGTCGGTATCAGCCTGCCCAGCGCGTCGCGTTCGGCCTATGCCCGATTGTTCGGCAGCGACGCTGGTGTCGATCCTTACACCCAGGCGGTTTCCGATGTCTATCAGGACCTGTTTCTCAGTGGCTCGTTCATCGGCAAAGGAATCTATGCCGTGGACGCCTTCGAACAAGCACTGGAGGGCTGCTTTGCCGACAACCGGGTGCTCAGCCACGACCTGATCGAAGGCTGCTATGCCCATTCGGGCCTGCTCAGCGATGTGCAACTGTACGAAGAGTATCCGCCGCATTACAGCACTGACGTCAAACGCCGCCATCGCTGGATCCGCGGCGACTGGCAGTTGTTGCCGTGGCTGCTGCCGTGGCCCAGGCGCGCTGCGCTGAGTGCACTGTCGCGCTGGAAAATCGCCGACAACCTGCGCCGCAGCTTGGAGCCTGCGGCCTTTGTCAGTGTGTTGCTGTGGGGTTGGCTGGCCTCTTCGGCGCCAGCCCTGTGGACCCTGGCGGTGCTGGCGTTGCTGCTGACCCGGCCGCTGCTCGACACCCTGCTGGAAGTGCTGGGCAAAACTACCGATGTGCCGCTGGGGCAGCACCTGCAAGCCGCATTGCGTGCCTCGCGAGCGCATTTCATACGTTGCGCGCTGGGCCTGGCATGGCTGCCCTTCGAAGCCTATTACAGCCTGGATGCGATCGTGCGCACCCTGTGGCGCCTGCTGGTCAGCAAACGCCGCTTGCTGCAATGGAACCCCTCCCGGGAGGATGCACGGGTCAGCGTCAACAGCCTGCGCGCACTCTACCAGGACCAGTGGATCTCTCCGGCCATCGCTGTGCTGCTGGCCGTCGCCCTGCTGGCGAACCCACAGGCGCTGCTGGTCGCCACACCGATCCTCAGCTTGTGGCTGCTTGGCCCGGCGCTGGCCTGGTGGCTCAGCCGCAGCCCTACTCGTAGTGCGTTCAGCCCATCGGCCGATGAGCTACGATTTCTGCATCGCCTGGCCCGCAGCACGTGGGCGTTCTTCGACCAGCATGTCGGCAGCGAAGACAACTGGCTGGTGCCTGACAACATCCAGCAAGCGCCCTACGCCAGCATCGCTCACCGCACTTCACCGACCAATCTGGGCATGGCATTGCTTGCGCACATGGCAGCTCACGATTTTGGCTACCTCAGCGCGGGGCGCCTGCTTGAGCGGCTGTCACTGATGCTTGACAGCATGGAGCGCCTGGAGCGCTACAAGGGTCACTTCTACAACTGGTACGACACCCAGACCTTACGCCCACTGGCACCGCTGTATATCTCCACGGTGGACAGCGGCAACCTCGCAGGGCTGCTGCTGACCTTGCGTGCAGGCCTATTGGCCTTGGCTGACGCGCCGTTGCTGGAGCGGCGTCTGAGCCAAGGCCTGGTGGATACCCTCGACGTGCTCAGCAGCACCTTGGCCAGCGCTGGCCGCGCGACGGATGAAGTCAACGTGCTGCGCGAGCAAGCCTTGCAGTTGCACCTGCAATCGACGCCGGCGCAACAGGCTCAGCTGCTGCAACGCGTCAGCCAATTCGCCGCCGCCAGGCTTGAAACCGGCGACGCCAGCGACTGCAGCTTCTGGTTGGCGACGCTGCAGGCGCAATGCCTTGATGTGATGAGCGAGCTGCAATGCGTTGCCTTGCCGCAAAGCCATGACCCGCCGTTGTCGCGGCCAGGCAGCTGGCGCCAGCTGGCAGACTTGCCCGTCGCCCATTGGCCAGTTGCCGAACAGCCTGGCGTGGCCAGCGTGCAAGCCCTGGCCCGCGCACGCATGACCCAGGCTGGGCAGCTAGCCAGGCGCATCGATGCCTTGGCAAACATGGATTTGCGCTTTCTCTACGACCACCAACGCGACCTGTTCACGATTGGCTACAACGCCACTGAGCACCGCCCGGACGCGGGGTTCTATGACCTGCTGGCCTCAGAAATGCGCCTAACCAATTTCGTCGCCATCGCCCAGGGCCAAGTCCCCCAAGATAGCTGGTTGGCCTTAGGCCGCCTGTTGACCAGCAATGCCGGGGTGCCAGTGCTGCTGTCCTGGTCAGGCTCGATGTTCGAGTACCTGATGCCCATGCTGGTGATGCCCAACTACCCAGGCACCCTGCTCGACCAGAGCTGCCAGGCGGCGGTCACCCGGCAGATCGATCACGGCAAGCAGTTGGGCCTCCCCTGGGGAGTATCGGAGTCGGCCTACAATGCACTGGATAGCCATCTGAACTATCAATATCGCGCTTTCGGCGTTCCTGGCTTGGGCCTCAAACGTGGGCTGGGCGAAGAGCGGGTAGTTGCCCCATACGCCAGTGCCCTGGCCCTGATGGTGGCGCCGGCGGCCGCTTGCCGCAACTTGATGCACCTGTCGCAAACCGGCCTGGCCGGCCGCTTCGGACTGTTCGAGGCGGTCGACTTTACCCCGGCGCGACTGCCACCGGGGCAGGAGGCGGTGGTGATTCGCTCGTTCATGGCCCACCACCAGGGCATGAGTTTGCTTGCTCTGACCTCGCTGCTGTTGGACCAGCCCATGCAGCGGCGCTTTGCCAGCGATCCGCAGTTTTTGGCCAGCATGCTGCTGTTACAGGAGCGCGTGCCGAAAACCGCTGCGCAGTACCTGCACACTTCACAAGCCCCAGCCCTGGATGACACCGGTAGTGCCAGCGAGTCACGCCTGCGCGTATTCAGCGACCCGAACCGGCGCTACCCCGCCGTGCAACTGCTGTCCAACGGTCGCTACCATGTCATGGTCAACACCGCCGGCAGTGGCTACAGCCGCTGCAATGAGCTGGCCGTCACCCGTTGGCGCGAAGATATCAGCCACGATAGCCTGGGCAGCTTCTGCTACCTGCGAGATGTCGACACCCAGAGCTTCTGGTCCACGACGTTTCAGCCCACCCTGCACAAGCCACACAGTCAGGAAGCGATCTTCAGCGATGGTCGGGCCGAGTTTCGCCTGCGCGAAATGGATTTCGACTGCCATACCGAAATGGCCGTTTCGCCTGAAGACGACCTCGAATTGCGTCGCCTGCACCTGACCAATCATGCGTCAGTACGGCGCATCCTGGAGCTGACCAGCTATGCAGAAGTGGTGCTGGCGCCGGCGATCAGCGATGCACTGCACCCAGCCTTCAGCAAGTTGTTCGTCCAGACCGAGCTGATCCGCCCGCTGCAGGCCATCGTCTGTAGCCGTCGACCACGCTCGCAACAGGAGGCCGTCCCCTGGATGTGCCACGTGTTGGCGGTGCACGGCGCTGATATTACAGCGATCTCATATGAAACCGACCGCGCCCGTTTCATTGGCCGTGGCCGCTCGCTGATCGCCCCGGCCGCCTTGCAGGCGGATGTCGAGCAGCTGTCTGGCAGCGCCGGCGCGGTGCTTGATCCAATCGTCGCGATTCGCTGCCGGATTTCCCTGGGGCCCGGCCAAAGCGCCACCCTCGACCTCGCCACAGGGCTCGCCAATAGCCGCGAAGCCTGCCTGCAATTGATCACCAAGTACCGCGACCGGCACTTGGCCGACCGGGTCTTCGACCTGGCCTGGCCGCACAGCCAAGTGCTGCTGCGCCAGCTCAACGGCTCGCTGGCCGATGCCCGCCTGTTCGAACAAATGGCCGCCTCGGTGATCTACGCCCACGCCACGCTGCGCGCCAACAGCGCGTTAGTCGCCAGCAACCGGCGCAATCAGTCTGGGCTGTGGGGCCAGGGTATCTCCGGGGACCTGCCGATCGTGCTGGTACAGATTGCCGATCCTGCCAACATCCATCTGGTCAAGCAGATGGTCCACGCCCACGCCTATTGGCGGCAGAAGGGCCTGGCGTTGGACTTGGTGATCTGGAATGAAGACCAGGCAGGCTACCGCCAACAACTGCAAGACTTGATCATGGGCGTGGTCGCCTCCGGCAGCGAGGCGGCCCTGCTCGAACGCTCGGGGGGGATCTTCGTGCGCCCGGCGCAGCAGCTCAGCGATGAAGACCGCACCTTGCTGCTGTCGGTGGCGCGACTGGTACTCAGTGACAGTCATGGCAGCTTGGCAGAACAGATGCACCGTCGGCGGGCGCCAACTGCCCCCGCAGATCTGGTGGCCACTTCGGCGCCTAGGCAACAGCCCGATAGCCGCCCAAGCCGCGCAAACCCTGCGCCGCTGCTGCTAGCGAATAGCTATGGTGGTTTCAGCAGCGATGGTCGCGAATACATCATCCCCATATTGCCCGATCGGCCTACCCCGGCGCCGTGGGTCAACATCCTGGCGAACCCACAATTGGGTAGCGTGATCTCGGAATCCGGCAGCGCCTACACCTGGCGCGAGAACGCCCATGAATACCGGCTTACGCCTTGGCACAACGATCCGGTCAGCGACCCAAGCGGCGAGGCTTTGTACGTGCGTGACGAAGACAGCGGCAAAGTCTGGTCAGCCACCCCCCAGCCCAGCCCCGGCCCCGGCAGTTACCGCACCCGCCATGGCTTTGGCTACAGTGTGTTCGAGTACGTCGAGCAAGACCTGCGCAGCGAATTGTGGGTATATGTTGCCCTGGATGCCGCGGTCAAATTCTCCCACCTCAAACTGCATAACGACGCCGACCGGCCGCGGCGGCTTACCGTCACCTGTTTTGTCGAATGGGTGCTGGGCGATCTGCCCAGCAAGTCAGCCATGCACGTGGTCAGCGAAACCGATCCGGTCAGTGGCGCGCTGTTTGCCCGCAATGCGTTTTCGATCGAGTTTTGCCGGCATGTGGCGTATCTGGATTGCGACCTGCCCTACCTCAGCATCACCTGTGATCGCAGCGAATTTCTCGGCCGCAACGGCCATCTGCGAGCACCTGCCGGGCTGCGTCAAGCGCGCTTGTCAGGGCGCATCGGCGGCGCGCTGGACCCTTGTGCGGCACTACAGGTCAGCGTGGAACTGCAAGCCGGCGAAAGCCGCGAACTGGTGTTTCGCCTCGGCGCAGAGGCGGACGCAACCGCTGCCACCCAGCGGGTATTGCAGTACCGCGGCCTGCGCACCGCCATGGCTGAGCTGGACAAGGTGCAAACCTATTGGCGCCAGACCTTGGGCACGTTACATGTGAAGACACCAGAGCCTGCGCTCGATGTACTGGTCAACGGCTGGCTGATGTACCAGGTGATCGCCTGCCGCTTCTGGGCGCGCAGCGGCTTTTATCAGTCGGGCGGCGCTATCGGCTTTCGCGACCAATTGCAGGACAGCATGGCCATGCTGCAGGCCGCCCCCGCCGCTGCGCGCCAGCACCTGCTGACCTGCGCGGCCCATCAGTACGTCGAAGGCGATGTCCAACACTGGTGGCACCCACCGCTGCAACGTGGGGTGCGCACACGCTGCTCCGATGACCTGCTGTGGCTGCCCCTGGCCACCAGCCGCTACGTCGAGGTGACGGGCGACCGCAGCGTGCTGGACGAAGCGGTGGGCTACATCGAGGGCCGCCCGCTCAACCCCGGTGAAGAGTCCTATTACGACTTGCCGGCTCGATCCGCCTTGGTCGAAAGCCTCTACCAACACTGCCAGCGCGCCCTCGGCCAAGCCCTGCAGTGTGGCGCCCACGGCTTGCCGCTAATGGGCAGCGGCGACTGGAACGACGGCATGAACCGGGTTGGCGAGCAAGGCCTGGGAGAAAGTGTCTGGTTGGGCTTCTTCGGCCATCATGTGCTGCAAGCCTTCGCCCGGATTGCCCAGCGCCAGGGTGACCGGCATTTCGCCGAGCACTGTGCCAAGCAGGCCGCTGCCCTGAGCAGCAACCTTGAAGCACACGCCTGGGATGGCGGTTGGTATCGCCGTGCCTGGTTCGATGATGGCCAACTGTTGGGCTCGGCGACCAATCAGGAGTGCCGCATCGATTCGCTGCCACAAAGCTGGGCAGTACTCAGCGGCGTGGCCTCGGCAGAACGTGCGCGCACTGCCATGCGCGCCGTTGATCAACTGCTGGTGCGCCGCGACCTGGGTTTAGTGCAGTTGCTCGACCCGCCGTTCGACCAAGGCAGCCTGGACCCCGGCTATATCAAGGGCTATGTGCCTGGGGTACGCGAGAACGGCGGGCAATATACCCACGCCGCCATCTGGGCCAGCATGGCGTTTGCCCAGTTGGGCGACAGAGCCAAGGCCTGGGAGCTGCTGCGCCTGATCAACCCAGTGGGTCAAGGTAGCATTGCACAGATCGATACCTACAAGGTCGAGCCGTATGTCATGGCGGCCGATGTCTACGCGGTAGCGCCACATGCCGGCCGCGGCGGCTGGAGTTGGTACACCGGCTCTGCCGGCTGGATGTACCGTTTGCTTGTGGAAAGCCTGCTCGGCCTGCAGCGCACGGGCGATACCTTGCACATCCGTCCCCTGCTGCCTGCCGACTGGCCGGGCTACACAGTGCATTACCGCTTCGGCGCCACCGACTATCGCATCGAGGTGCGCAACAACGTTAGCGGCGCTGAACTGAGCTTGAGCCTTGATGACCAGCCGCTGGCCGTCAACACGCTGCACTTGGTGGATGATGCAGGGCTGCATCAAGTGATTGTCCAGTGCCAGCCATCGACCCAGCCTCTTGATCTGTAATGCCTGCTGACCTGCGTTGGGCTAATCTTGCTCAACCAACCTTCGCACCTTGAACGGTGGCCGATCATGCTCCCCATGCCGCAGCACAACCACCTGCTGGCTGCCCTGTCCACGCCGACTTTCGAACGCCTGGAGGGCGATCTTGAGCTCGTGACGTTGCCGTTGGGCAAGTCGCTGTACGAGTCGGGCGATGCCCTGCGCCATGTCTACTTTCCCACAGACTCGATCGTTTCATTGTTGTACGTGATGGAAAATGGCGCCTCAGCGGAAATTTCTGTGGTGGGTAACGAAGGCCTGGTGGGCATCGCGGTGTTCATGGGTGGAGAAAGCACGCCCAGCCGCGCGATCGTTCAAAGCGCCGGCCACGCCTACCGCTTGCCCGGGCAGCGCCTGAAGGACGAATTCAACCGTCACGGCGAACTGCTGCTGTTGATGTTGCGTTATACCCAGGCACTGATTACCCAGATGGCGCAGACCGCGGTGTGCAATCGTCATCACTCCATCGACCAGCAACTGTGCCGCTGGTTGCTGCTGTCGCTGGATCGCCTGCAGAGTGATCAGGTACGCATGACCCAGGAATTGATTGCCAACATGCTGGGGGTGCGCCGTGAAGGAGTAACCGATGCTGCGGGAAAACTGCAGCGTCTGGGCATCATCGAGTACAGCCGCGGCCATATCAAAGTAGTGGACCGTGCCCGGCTCGAAGCGCTGAGCTGCGAGTGCTACGAGGTGGTGAGGAAAGAAACCGAGCGCCTACTGCCCTATCTGCCGCAGCGTGCAATAACCGACCCGCCTTGACGTGAAAGCCCCTTGGCGGGATAGCCCGCACCTGCGTGGCCCTTACCGGATACATGGACTGCATCCGATATTTACCCCGCAGGAACGAGCTAGCCCGGCAAAGGGCCTGCGGCTAACACGTCACTCTGCGACCGAGACGCAAAACGGCCCCGGTCGCAGAACTGAAGATCAACGTTCCTGATCTTTATCCATGTTGCGGTCAGCATTGCCTTGCTGGCCAGCATCGCGCTCACGGCCAGCATCGCGCTCACGTTGAGTACCTTGGTTTGGATCATCGGCCATACCGCCACCCGAACCTTGGCCCCCCTGACGCCCTGCGTCAGCTGGACGGTCAGCGTCCTTCGACCAGTCGCCACCGCTCTGTTTACCGCCCTGCTTGCCCATGTCCGACTGACGTTGAGGATCGTTACCCGCCCCCCCTTCGGACATCTGGCCACCTTGACGGCCCGCTTGAGAGGCCTTGTCCTGATCCTTGGCCCAGTCACCTTGATTGCCCTGGGCGCCTTTGCCCATGTCGCCACCTTTGTTGCCTTGATTACCAGCCATGATGGTGTACCTCGTTCAGGAACACAGATAAACCTGTGTGTACAGCTGAGACTCGGCGTCGATCCGGGTAATCCTATTTATCTTTGCGTGCGCAGACGAAAGGCCGCAAATGCCGCGGTGCCGGGACTTTTGCGCGCGAGTATCGAGAGCGCAGGTCATCAGGATGTGCCGATGATTCAAACCCTTTCGGGGGTTCGATAATCGCCCATTTTAAACAGCAGATGCATTTTCAAGATTGACGAATTAACTAGATAGTACAAATATCGAGACATCCAACAACAACAAAGCGATGCCCGCCATGACGCCCCGAATCCTCGTGCTCAACGGCCCTAACCTCAATCTACTCGGCACCCGAGAACCCGAGCAGTATGGCCGCGAGACCCTTGCCGACCTTGCCAACGGCTGCGCCGACACCGCTCGCCAGCTGGATATGGAAATCGAATTTCGCCAGACCAATCATGAAGGCGAACTGATCGACTGGATCCATGCCGCCCGCGGTCGCTGCAATGGCATCCTGATCAACCCCGGTGCCTGGACCCATACCTCGGTGGCCATTCGTGATGCCTTGGTGGCCTGTGAACTGCCCGTGATCGAAGTGCATTTGTCCAACGTGCACAAGCGCGAACCGTTCCGCCATATCTCGTTCGTCTCCTCGATTGCGGTCGGGGTGATCTGCGGCCTTGGCAGCCAGGGCTATCGCCTGGCCCTGGCACACTTCGCAGAGCTGCTCGGGGAGCGCGCGGCATGAGCCAGCAGAGTGTTCTTGCCGGTTTGATCGGCCGGGGTATCCAGGCCTCACGCACGCCAGCGCTGCACGAGCGCGAAGGTGATGCGCAGTCATTACGTTACCTGTACCGGTTGATCGATGCAGACCAGCTTGGCCTGGACGACAGCGCCCTGCCCGGTCTGCTCGATGCCGCGCAGCGTACCGGCTTCACCGGGCTGAACATCACCTACCCATTCAAGCAGGCGATTTTGCCACTGCTCGATGAGCTGTCCGATGAAGCGCGCGGTATCGGCGCGGTCAACACGGTGGTGCTCAAAGATGGCAAGCGAATCGGCCATAACACCGATTGCCTGGGCTTCGCTGAAGGCTTGCGGCGCGGTTTGCCCGACGTGCCACGCGCCCACGTGGTGCAGATGGGTGCTGGCGGCGCTGGGGCTGCTGTGGCGCATGCCTTATTGGGTGAAGGGGTCGAGCATCTGGTGCTGTTCGAGGTCGATGCGGCGCGCGGCCAGGCGCTGGTAGATAACCTCAATCAGCATTTCGGCGCAGGCCGGGCCCGCCTTGGTACAGATCTGCCCACTGCGCTGGCGATGGCCGATGGGCTGGTCAATACCACACCGGTGGGCATGGCCAAACTACCCGGAACGCCGCTGCCGGTGGAACTGCTGCATGCGCGGCTGTGGGTAGCGGAGATCATCTACTTCCCACTGGAAACCGCCCTGCTGCGCCACGCGCGAGCGCTGGGTTGCCGTACCCTGGACGGCGGCAACATGGCGGTCTTCCAGGCAGTGAAAGCCTTTGAGCTGTTCAGCGGCCAAGTGGCCAATGCCGACCGGATGCAGGCGCATTTCGCCAGCTTTGCCTGACGCGCCATGTCGCGGGATAGGTCCACGCCCACGGCTTGCCGAGCGTGCAACCGTCCCGCGAATGGCCGATAACTGAAGCGTCAGTCCTTCTCATCGAGCAACGCCTGTATCACCTTCTCCTGCCCCGCATAGTCGCCTTCGCCGAAATGCGCATGGCGTACCTGACCTTGCCGGTCGACAAAGTAATGCGCCGGCCAGAACTGGTTGCCCCAGGCATTCCACACCTGATAGCTGTTGTCCACCGCGACCGGGTAGCCGATGCCTAATTTGGCGAGCTTCTCGCGCAACGTACCGACATCATGCTCGTAGTCGTACTCAGGGGTGTGCACACCGATCACCACCAAGCCCTGGTCGGCGTAGCGCCTGGCCCAGTCGTTGACATAGGGCAGGCTGCGCTGGCAGTTGATACAGTCCCAGGTCCAGAAGTCGACCAGCACCACCTTGCCCTTGAGCGCAGGTGCGTCCAGCGGTGGCGAATTGAGCCATTGGCTGGCGCCACTCAACGATGGCATCGCCCCGTAGCTGTCCTTGGCCAGCAGATGACCCGCCAGCCCCAGGCCGGTCAAGGCCAGCACCACCGCACCGGCTTTGAGCAGCACGCCTGGATTAACTTTCATGGCAGCCGCCGCTGGCATAGGTGCGGTACTGCAGGGTTTGCTGCTGACCGTGAGAGTCGAGGTAGACCATACGTGTGTTGACTACCCCGCAGGCATTGCTCTGGTCATCCATGACCGACAGGACTTTCTTCACATCGAGCCGGTCACCATAGCGATACTGCATCACGCTGCTATCGTCCATCTGCTGGGTGTTTGCTTGAGCGCTGATGGCCGTAAAACCGAGCAGTGCGACCAAGCTGGCATTAATCAGAGTCTTGAAGTTCATGGCATCTCTCCTACATGCGGTTTGCTGATGGGGAGGTGCTTCCCCTTCAGTCGAGAACCATTTCACGCCTGCAAGGTATCGCGGATGTGTCGGTCAAGCGCGAGACGTGCATGCACCTGTATCCAGCAGCAAGCCAGATACACTGCAATACAATCCTCGGCAGGCAAGCGCGCCAACGCCCAGTACACTTGGCTTACTCAAACTAAGGCAGGGCCCGCACGATGGAACACGTCGATCACATCCTGATCGTCGACGACGACCGCGAAATCCGTGAGTTGGTCGGCAATTACCTGAAGAAAAATGGTCTGCGCACCAGCATCGCCGCCGACGGCCGGCAGATGCGCGCCTTCCTTGAGGCCGATGCAGTGGACCTGATCGTGCTCGACATCATGATGCCCGGCGATGACGGCCTGTTGCTGTGCCGCGAGTTGCGCGCGGGCAAGCATCGCAACGTGCCGGTACTGATGCTCACCGCCCGCGACGACGAGACCGACCGCATCATCGGCCTGGAAATGGGCGCCGACGACTACCTGACCAAACCGTTTTCCGCCCGCGAGCTACTGGCGCGGATCAATGCCGTGCTGCGTCGCACGCGCATGCTGCCGCCGAACCTGACCATCAGCGAAAGCAGCCGCATGTTGCGTTTCGGCCCGTGGCGCCTGGACACCACGGCGCGTCACCTGCTTGATGACCAAGGCACCCTGGTGGCCCTCAGTGGCGCCGAATACCGCCTGTTGCGGGTATTTCTCGACCATCCGCAGCGAGTGCTCAGCCGCGAACAGTTGCTCAACCTGACCCAAGGCCGCGAGGCGGACATCTTCGACCGCTCCATCGACCTGTTGGTCAGCCGCCTGCGCCAGCGGCTGGGTGACGATGCGCGAGAGCCGACCTGCATCAAGACCGTGCGCAGCGAAGGCTACGTGTTCTCGCTAGCGGTGCAATTGCTTGAGTCGCCCTCATGAAGTGGCCGCGCACCCTCGCCTCGCGCCTTGCACTGATATTTTTCACCGGGCTGGTATTGGCCTACGGACTGTCATTCGGTTTGCAGGCGTACGAGCGCTACATCAGCAGCCGTTCGATGATGCTCAGCAACCTTGAGCTGGACGTCGCCACCTCAGTCGCCATCCTCGATCGCCTCCCGGCTGCCGAGCGCCCGGCCTGGCTACCGCGACTGGAGCGGCGCACCTACCGCTATAGGCTCGACTCTGGCCAAACCGGATCGGCCATGCCCAGCGAAGACCCGCCGATGGCGGCCGAGTCGATCGTCAAGGCCATCGGCAAGGACTACCGCCTGACGTTTCTAGAAATCCCCGGCCCGCTCACGCACTTCCAGGCACATCTGCGCCTGGCTGACGGCGCGCCGCTGACCATCGACGTCACCCCTGCCACCGTTCCGGTGGCCAGCTGGTTGCCAGTAGTGTTGCTGATCCAGCTGGCAGTGTTGCTGCTGTGCACCTGGCTGGCGGTGCGTCTAGCGATTGGCCCGCTGACCCGGTTGTCCCAGGCCGTGGACAATCTCGATCCGAACACGCCCGGGCCGCAATTGGATGAAAGCGGGCCGCGCGAAGTCAGGTACGCCGCCGCAGCCTTCAATGCCCTGCAAGCGCGCATCGCTGCCTACCTCAAGGAGCGCATGCAGCTGCTGGCGGCAATCTCCCATGATTTGCAGACGCCCATCACGCGGATGAAGCTGCGGGTTGAAGTGATGGACGACGGGGTCGAGAAGGACAAGCTGTGGAGCGACCTGAGCGCCATGGAGCACCTGGTACGCGAAGGCGTCGCCTACGCCCGCAGCATGGACGTGGGCACCGAAGCGCCGTGCCGGATCGACCTCGATGCCTTTCTCGACAGCGTGGTGTTCGACTATCAGGACAGCGGGGCCAAGGTTGAGCGCCTGGGCAGCACCGAGACGACCTTGCAAACCCGCCCGCACGCCCTGCGCCGAGTCCTGGTCAATCTGCTGGACAACGCCTTGAAATTTGCCGGCGCCGCTCAGTTGGAGGTCACTCAACACGCCAATGCCACGGTGATTCGGGTACTCGATGAAGGCCCAGGCATTCCTGCCGAGGAGCTCAACGAAGTACTCAAACCGTTCTACCGGGTAGAAGGCTCGCGCAATCGTGGCACCGGCGGCACGGGTTTGGGCTTGGCCATTGCACAGCAACTGGTGCAGGCCATGGGCGGTACATTGACGTTGAGTAACCGCGAAAATGGCGGGCTCTGCGCCCAGATCGAATTGCGTTGACCGCTGGCTTACAAGCGCATACCTACACTGCGATACATAACTGCAGCGCCTCGACACATTGCAGATACCCCACCCGCGCAAACTCCGAGTCAGTCTTTTCGCTGACCGGAGCCACCCCCAATGACCAGCCTGACCCGTGCCCTGCCCGCGCTCAACCGCTTCGGCGACTGGAGCGCAGATCTGCCTCTGCGACTTTTCCTGGCCTGGGAGTTTTTTGAATCAGGCCTGGAAAAATTCAATGGCAGCAACTGGTTTGCCGATATCCAATCCAACTTTCCCCTGCCTTTCAACCTGCTACCCGCCAGTCTGAATTGGCAGTTGTCGATGTGGGCGGAGCTGATCTGCCCACTGTTGCTGCTGCTCGGGCTAGGCACCCGTTTCGCTTCGCTGGTATTGATCGGCGTGACAGTGGTAGCCACGGCCGCAGTGCATTGGCCGGCAGAATGGTCGGGGCTGACGGAACTGGCCCGGGGCTATGCGATCACTGACCAGGGTTATGGCAACTTCAAGCTTCCGCTTATCTATCTGGTCGCCTTGCTGCCGCTGGCGCTCAAGGGCGCGGGCTGGCTGAGCCTGGACCATTGGCTGTGGCATAAGCTCGGTTACTGCCCGCGCAACGCTCGGTAAACATCGCGGCCCCTGCTACGGGGCCGTCGGCGTTTCTACAGCACGCGTTTGATCAACGGCTCCAGACGGCTCAAGCGCAGCCTCTTGAGGAACTTGCGCACCTGCTGCGGATGCTCGCCGGGCTCGCCCAACTCGCTGGCCGAACGCAGTACAGGCGCATGCTGCCTGATCCCCTGCAGCTCAGCCTCGCGAGGTATCAGCCACTGCCCATGTGGGTCGTCGATCAACAAACCATTTTCGAGGTCCAGGTTAAATCCGCGTGGGTTGAGGTTATTACCCGTGAGCAGGCTATAACGTTGGTCGATCCACAAGCCTTTGGCGTGAAAGGTATGCCCCGGATCATTCCAGATGCGCAACACCAACTGGCCGCTGTCGATGGCCGCCTGACGACGTCGGGCGAAGGCCCGCAGGTTGTCTTCGTACAGGTAGGGCAACACCCCACTAGCACTGAACGGCTTACCCGGCTCGACGTAGAAATCATTGGCGGTACGATGACCGACGATGATCTCGACGCCAATGCCGCGGGCCAAGGCCCGGTCGATTTCGCTCATCACCACGCGGGGTGGATTGAAGTACGGGGTACTGATGATGATCTGCGCGCGCGCCGCCGCCAGCAGCGAGCAGATGGCGTGGTTGAGCGGGTTGCCGCGGCCGATGCCCAACAGCGGAATGACCCGCAAGCCATCGATCGCAGGGCTGTCTGGCAATGGGTAGGCCATGCGCCGCAAGCGTGTGCGCAATCGGCGGATGTCCCCGCGCAGACTACGGGTCGATGGCGCCGCTGGCAGGTCCAGGCGGGGTGTGGCGGTACTGGCCAGCACATCGCGCACCAGTTCGACCATGGCATCGGCCAGCGCCGGACAGTCGAACAGGTGATAGCGGTCGAGGCGATAACGCTCGAAACGGTGCAGGTAGACGTTATTAAGGCTGGCGCCGGTGTAGATCACGCAATCATCGATGATGCTGCCCTTGAGGTGCAGCACACCGAACAGCTCGCGGGTTTGCACTGGCACGCCATGAATGATCACATCCAAGCCATGGTGCTCGCGCTGCGCTTGATACCAGGCAGCATTACCCGGCTGGCGGCCCGCCCCTAGCAGGCCACGACGGGCCCGGAACCAATCGACGACGATGACAATGTGCAGTGACGGCCGCGCCGCCTTGGCCTGGTACAGCGCATCCAGAATCTCCTGACCGGCCTCATCTTCCTGCAAGTACAGGGCGACGATGACGATACGCCGGGTCGCGTTGGCAATACGTTCGAGCAAGCAGGAGCGGTAGGTGGCGGCATCAGGCACCACCTCGATGGCTTGCGGTGCCAGGGCAAAGCCTTTGTGCGGTACTGCCACGGATCTGCGGATCAAGCGGTTCACCTCAAGTCGGGAGTGATGGGCACGGCTCACCCGTGCACAGGTGCTGGGTGTACTGACAGGCCCGGCCACGCCCCATCATAGCAACAATGCCAGCAGGCTCGAGTTTCTCCCTGCCCTGCGAACCGACAATGCCTTGGCTTTTACAGCAAGATCGTACAGCTATTGAACGGCGGCAAGCGTCTCTACATTGAAGCGTGTGGTGCCTGAGCCGGCCTCTTCGCGGGCAAGCCCGCTCCTACAGGTGCCGTGCCGCGCACACATTTTGTGACGGCTCAAACACTGTGGGAACGGGCTTGCCCGAAGAGGCCGGTTCAGGCACCACACCTTGGCAGCGGATTGGCCCTGGACCAGGTTATGGTCTGGGCGCTAGGTCAAAGCGGTCCAACTCCATCACCTTGACCCACGCCGCGACAAAGTCTTTGACGAACTTAGCCTCGGCGCCGGTGCTGGCATACACCTCACTCAGCGCACGCAACTGGGCATGCGAGCCAAACACCAGGTCCACCCGGCTGCCGGTCCACTTGCTCTGCCCGGTCTTGCGATCCTTGCCTTCGAAGGTTTGGTTATCGTCCGCGGTCGGCTTCCACTCCACGCTCATGTCCAACAAGTTGCGGAAGAAGTCGTTGGTCAGTTGCCCAGGCTTGTCGGTGAACACGCCGTGCTTGCTGCCAGCGTGGTTGGCGCCCAACACGCGCAGGCCGCCGATCAGCACAGTGAGTTCTGGTGCGGTCAGGGTCAGCAATTGCGCCTTGTCCAGCAGTAGCCGCTCAGCCTTGACGCTATAGGCACCCTTGGAGAAATTGCGGAAGCCATCGGCGAGCGGCTCCAGCACCCCGAACGACTCGACATCGGTCTGCTCCTGCGAAGCATCGACGCGACCAGGATGGAATGGCACGCTGACCGTGTGTCCGGCATCCTTAGCAGCCTTCTCCACCGCCGCAGTACCGGCCAGAACGATCAGGTCGGCCAGCGACACCTGCTTGCCGCCCACGCTGAACTCACTGCGAATTTTCTCCAAGGTGGTCAGTACCTTGTCCAGCTGTTCAGGCTGGTTGGCCGCCCAGAATTTCTGCGGTGCCAGACGCAACCGGGCACCATTGGCGCCGCCGCGTTTATCCGAGCCACGGAAGGTCGAAGCCGACGCCCACGCGGTAGCTACCAGCTCGCCGATGCTCAGGCCGCAAGCGAGCACCTTGGCTTTCAAATCAGCGATGTCCTGCTCGCTGATCACCGCTGCCGGCGCTGGCGGCAGTGGATCTTGCCACAGCAGCTCTTCCTGGGGCATTTCCGGCCCCAGGTAGCGCGCCAATGGGCCCATGTCGCGGTGGATCAGCTTGTACCAGGCGCGGGCAAAGGCGTCCGCCAACTGATCAGGGTTGTCCTTGAACCGCCGAGCGATGGGCTCGTAGATCGGGTCGAAGCGCAGCGCCAGGTCCGAGGTGAGCATCGACGGAGCATGGCGCTTGCTGGGGTCATGGGCATCGGGAATCTGCCCTGCCCCATCACCGTTTTTCGGCCGCCACTGGTTGGCACCCGCCGGGCTTTTGGTCAGCTCCCAGTCGAAGCGGAACAAGTTCTCCAGGTATTCGTTGCTCCATTTGGTCGGGGTCGAGGTCCAGGTCACCTCCAGGCCGCTGGTGATGGTGTCGCCACCCTTGCCGGTGCCGAACGTGTTATGCCAGCCAAACCCTTGCTGCTCCAGGGGTGCAGCTTCAGGTTCCGGACCGACATTATCGGCAGGGCCAGCGCCGTGAGTCTTGCCAAAGGCGTGGCCGCCTGCGATCAGGGCGACGGTTTCTTCGTCGTTCATCGCCATGCGGCCGAAGGTTTCGCGGATATCCTTGCCCGAGGCGATGGGGTCGGGATTGCCTTCCGGACCTTCCGGGTTCACATAGATCAGGCCCATCTGCACGGCGGCCAGCGGGTTTTCCAGGTTGCGCTCGCCCTGCAAGGTGCGGCTCTGTTCTTCTCCATGCTTGGCAGGCTCGGCCACCAGATCACCCTGGCCGGGCGCCTGGGCCTTGCCGTAGCGGGTGTCGCCGCCCAGCCAGACTTTCTCCGAGCCCCAGTAGACATCTTGATCCGGCTCCCACACATCGGCGCGGCCACCCGAAAAGCCAAAGGTCTTGAAGCCCATCGACTCAAGCGCGACGTTGCCGGTAAGCACGATCAGATCTGCCCAGGATATCTTTTCGCCATATTTCTGCTTGATTGGCCACAGTAAACGCCGCGCCTTATCCAGACTGACGTTGTCTGGCCAACTATTGAGTGGCGCATAGCGCTGCTGACCGGAGCCTGCGCCACCGCGCCCATCACCGATGCGGTAGGTGCCGGCACTGTGCCAGGCCATGCGGATGAACAGCGGACCGTAGTGGCCGAAGTCGGCCGGCCACCAGTCCTGGGAATCGGTCATCAAGGCAGTCAGGTCTTGTTTCAGGGCTTGGAAATCCAGGCTCTTGAACGCCTTGGCATAGTCGAAATCCGGGTCCATCGGATCGGACTTGCTCGAATGCTGGTGAAGAATGTTCAAGTTGAGCTGGTCAGGCCACCAGTCACGGTTACTGGTGCCGCCACCTGCGGTTTGATGGAACGGGCATTTCGATTCGTTCGACATCTGCGGTTACCTTTGGGTCGGGTTCTATCCAGATTTCCGGTCTATGCCAGGTTTGATCAGCCGAGCACGAAGGCTCATGCCTACCCCTCATCAGGTGGGTAGGTCTTCGCCGATACGGGCGTGCGAGCGTGTCATCACGTGCAGCGCAGTGTCTTGCACCCAGGTGCTGCCACGCCGCCCGCGCAGGCTTTTCACAGGGCCAGGGACAAGACTAGTCGAGCCTCGCAAGACTTCTAATAGAGTCCGTATTGGCTGCCAATAGCCTGACTCTGTCAGCGCACATCGATACAAGCAGCAAGGCGGCGGACATGCTTGAATATGACGCCACACCTCCCGACCGAGAGCCCTTGCCTTATGAACCGCAATGACCTGCGTCGCGTCGACATGAACTTGCTGGTCGTGTTCGAAGCCTTGATGCTCGAACGCAACCTGACCCGCGTCGCAGAAAAGCTGTTCATCTCCCAGCCTACCGTGAGCGCCGCTCTGGCCCGCCTGCGCGATCTGTTCGACGATCCATTGCTAATCCGCAATGCTCGTGCAATGGAGCCCACGGCACGGGCGCTGCAGATCTTCGCCGAACTGGCGCCGGCAATGGATGTGATTTCAGCTGCCATCAGCCGCGCCAAGGCGTTCGAGCCTGCCACCAGCTGCAATGTGTTTCGCCTCGGTTTGTCGGACGATGCCGAGTTCGGCCTGTTCCCTGATCTGCTCCAGGCCCTGCGCGAAGAAGCGCCACAGATTAGCGTGGTAGTGCGCCGGGCCAACTTCCTGTTGATGCCTGGGCTGCTGGCCTCAGGGGAAATCTCGGTTGGCGTCAGCTACACCACCGACCTGCCGGCCAACGCCAAGCGCCGCAAGCTCCGTGACATCGGTGTGAGAGTATTGCGCGCAGATACCCGCCCAGGGCCGTTGAGCCTCGACGAATACTGCGCCAGACCGCACGTGATGGTGTCGTTCTCAGGTGACATGAGCGGCAATATCGACATGGACCTGGCACGCATTGGCCGCTGCCGCAAAGTGGTGCTGGCCGTGCCACAGTTCGGGAGCCTGCGCGCCCTGCTGCGCAATACTGAATTAATTGCCACAGTGCCGGACTATGCTGCCCGCGCCCTGGCGGACGACGGTAGCCTGCGCGCCGACCCGGCGCCTTTTGCCATCAGCGAAGCCGAGCTGTCGATGGCCTGGAGCAGCGCCCATGACAACGACCCTGCCGAACGCTGGTTGCGCGAGCAGATCCTGCAGTTCATGGCCTCGGGCAACTGAACTGCAAGCCCTTGAGATCAGGCCTTTTTACCGCGCTGCATCCACGCCGCGCCCAGCCCGCTCAGGCAGATGATGGCGATGCCCACCAGGCTGGTGGTGTCTGGCGCCTGGCCGAAGATCAGCAGGCCCAACAGGCCGGCGAAGACGATTTGGCAGTAACTGAACGGCGCCAGCAATGCCGGCGCGGCAAAGCGAAACGCCTGGGTCAGGAGCAAGTGCGCAGTCATGCCAAAGCCGCCCAGGGCCAGCATCAACAGAGCGTGATGCCATTGCGGCGTCTGCCAGAAAAACGGCACCAGCGCCGTCATCACCAGGGTATTGCACAGGCCTGCGTAGAAGTTGCTGGTGGTCGGGCTGTCGTACACCGCCAGTTTACGCGTCAGCACCTGATAGAAGCAGAAGCCCAACGCCGAACCGAACGGGAACAGGATCGCCGGGGTGAACATCGCCCCGCCCGGATGCACCACCACCAGCACACCCACGAAACCCATCACCACCGCCAACCACTGGCCGAGCGTGACCCGTTCCTTGAGCAGCGGCACCGACAAGGCAGTCACCAGCACCGGAGCGAGGAAGTTGACTGCCGTTGCCTCAGCCAACGGTAGGTATTGCAGGCCGGCAGTGAACAGCAGGCTGGTGCTCAGCAGGCTCAAGGCGCGCAGAGTCTGTAGCACCGGGCGATGGGTACGCAGTACCGCCATGCCGGCCCTGGGCAGGAAGATCCCGGCCATCAACAGGGTGTGCACCAGGTAGCGTGCCCAGACCACCATGATGATCGGATAAAGACCGCCGAGGAACTTGGACAGGGCGTCGTGGCTGGCAAATAGAAGCGTGGCGACGACGACCAGCGCGATCCCTCGCAGAGGCTGATTGACTCCAGACAGCGGTGTACTCGAACTCATGGCGTTCTCGAAGGTGGCGTCGGCGGTTGCCGCGCCCGGGGACCTGCGCCGCCTTTGGGCAGCACGGATGTAATGACGGATTCTAGAAGAGATGAGTCAGCTTGCGATAGCCGCGATGCCGTCACAGCACCCTTGCGGACAATTTGCGTTCGCTGATCGACCACTTTTGCTCAACCCTGCATGGTCTGCCCGGTACCGATGCACCACCATGGGCCTGGCCTCTACCACTTGAACAAGGAGTTTTCATGCATAGGCTCACCTCCCAGCATGGCCTGGACATGCCCGCCATTGGCCTGGGCACTTGGCCGATGACTGGCGCCGAGTGCACCCGCGCCGTGCACCAGGCGCTGGAGCTTGGTTATCGGCACATCGATACCGCGACGGCGTACGACAACGAAGCTGCGGTAGGCCAGGCGCTGCGTGATAGCCCTGTCGCGCGTGAGCAGATCCACCTCACCACCAAAGTCTGGTGGGATCGCCTGACACCGACGGCGATGCGCCAATCGCTGGAGGACAGCCTGCGCGCCCTAGGCACCGAGCAGGTGGACCTGTTTCATATCCACTGGCCCGGTAAGGACTGGGACCTGGCGCGCAGTATCGACACCCTGGTGGCGCTGCGAGACGAAGGCAAGGCACGTTGCATCGGCGTGGCCAACTTCCCGCTGGGCCTACTACGCCAAGTGGCCGAAGAGCTGGGCGCACCGCTGTCGGCGATTCAGGTGGAGTACCACGCCCTGCTCGACCAGCAGCCATTGCTCGACTACGCCCGCCAGCACGGCATGGCGCTGACGGCCTATACCCCGCTCGCCCGTGGCCGGGTCGCCGAACAGCAGGTCATCCGCGACATCGCCGCCAAACACGGCGCACTGCCCAGCCAGGTTGCGTTGAAATGGCTGCTTGACCAGGACGGCGTGGCGGTGATTCCCAAGGCCAGCAGTGAGCACAATCAATTGTCCAACCTGGCGGCGTTGCAGGTGCAGTTGGATGATCAGGACCGGGCGCTGATCGCCGCCTTGCCGAAGGATCAACGGGTGGTCAACCCTGAGTTTGCTCCAGACTGGAACAGTTGAGCCCAGGAGCCGCTGCGATGGGTTGCGCAGCGGCCCTAGCGCACTTCAGCGCAGCAACGCCACGCTCTTCAAGCGCTCGCAGGCAGGCGCTGGCCGACCATACAGGTAGCCCTGGAAGTGCGAGCAACCCTCGGCGCGCAAGCGCTCCATCTGTTCAGCTGACTCCACACCTTCAGCCGTGGTCTTGATCATCAGGCTGTTGGAGAGCTCAGTAATGGCGCGGATGATCGACATCGCCTCGCGGCTGTCGCACATGTCATGGACGAACGACTTGTCGATCTTGATCCGATCGAACGGGAACGAGCGCAGATAGCCCAGCGACGAGTAGCCAGTGCCAAAGTCGTCCAGGGAAATCGACACGCCCAAGTCCTTCAGCGCCCGCAGGGTGCGCACGTTTTCCTCACTGTTACCCAGCAGCACCGATTCGGTGATCTCCAGCTCCAGGCGCAGCGGCGACAAACCGGAATCGGACAACGCCAGGGCGACGATATGCACCAGGTTGGCATTTTTGAACTGCACCGGTGACAGGTTGACCGAGACCACTTGTTCAGTGCCCCAGGTGGCCGCCTCCTGGCACGCCAGGTTGAGCGCACGGGCGCCGATTTCATGGATCAGCCCAGTCTCTTCGGCAATCGGGATGAAGTCCATCGGCATGATCATGCCCCGGCCCGGGTGCTCCCATCTCAGCAACGCTTCGTAGCCGGTCACCTCGTGGCTTTGTTGATCCACCACGGGCTGGTAATGCAATTGCAACTGGCCCAGGTGCAAGGCCGTGCGCAAGTCGGTTTCGACCAAGCGGCGCTGGCGGGCAGCCACGTCCAGCTCAAGGTGGAAGCACTCGAAGCGATTGCGCCCATTGCGCTTGGCTTCGTACAGGGCCATGTCGGCGTAGCCGAGCAGTTGTTCGGCCTGGTCGTGATCGTCCGGGGCGATGGCGATACCGATGCTCACCCCCACCGAAAACTGATGCCCTTCGATCTGGAACGGCGGGCACATGGCTTCGATCAAGCGCCGGGCGGTGTTGCAGGCAGATTCGGCGGTGTCCAGGCCAGCCAGAATCACGGCAAATTCATCGCCGCCCAGTCGGGCCAAGGTGTCATGTTCGCGCAGCTCCCGGCGCAGGCGTTTGCCCAGGGCGCGCAGTAGCTTGTCGCCAAAGGCATGGCCGAGGGAGTCGTTGATGTTCTTGAAGTTGTCCAGGTCCAGGCACAGCGCGGCGGTCAACTTGCCGGTGTCTTCGCCGCGCAGCAGCGCCTGCTTGAGCCGCTCGTTGAACAGGGTGCGGTTGGGCAGGCCGGTCAGAGCGTCATGATGGGCCATGTGGTGGATCTGCGCATGCGCGGCCAACTCTTCGGTGGCGTCTTCAGCGACGAACATGACGTAGTCGGCCTGGCCCTCACGCTTTTGGCTGAGCAAGGCGCGGCTACGCAAGGTGCGCGGACCGCGAGCCGTCTCTACCCGTGTTACGGCAGCATAACCCTTGGTGCTGCGGGCACCGTTGGCCAGCTGCAGTTGCAGATACTCGGCAGCGCCGGGCAACAGGCATTCGCCCGGCAGGCGACCAATCATGCTCGCGCCCTGGCTGCCGAACAGGCGCTCGGCCTGCTGGTTGGCCAGCAGGATGCGCTGGCTGTCCAAGTCCTGGACGATGACGCTGGCAGGGATGTTGGCAATCACCGAATCAAGAAAGCGCGACAAGTTGGCCATTTCCTGGCTGTACTGTTCAGCCAAGACCTTGGCCTCAAGCAGCTCAAGCTCGTAGCGGTGGCGCTCGGAGATGTCGCGGGTGACCTTGGCAAAGCCGAGCAGTTGGCCTTGTTCATCACGCACCGCATCGATTACCACATGGGCACGAAACGCACTGCCATCCTTGCACACCCGCCAGCCCTGCTCTTCGAAACGGCCAGTGCGCCGCGCTTGTTCCAGGTTCTGTTCGGGCAGCCCGGCTGCGCGGTCTTCATCTTCATAGAACAGGGAATAGTGCTTGCCCACGACCTCATCGGCGCTGTAGCCCTTGGCTCGCTGCGCCCCCGGATTCCAATTGGCGACCACGCCATCGGGGGTGAGCATGTAGATGGCATAGTCCACCACGCTCTGGATCAACAGCCGGTACATGATGTCGGAACTGGCAACTAGCGACATGGGTTTTCCCTGAACCTGCGACACGCACGAATGAATCCCCGGCCAGAGCGGCCGGGCCTTGAATAAGACGTGCTGGCATTATGCCGTGCAACCAACCATTTTGTGAACTGCGTCACATTTTCGGCGGGCGCTGTGGCAGGTATCAGTGGGTTTGAGTGGGTACCCAGTAATTGATCAGGTCGGTATCGTCCTCCAAGCTTATGGACTGGACCGGGCGTGGCAGGTCTGCCAACACCGCGCTGCAAAATGCCATAGCCAGGCGATCTTGGCGATAGCAACGCAGCAACCAGTTGTGGGCGTCACTGCCCAGGTCAGCTGTCGCTCGGGCTGACGTCATCGCGGGGCAAGCCCGCTCCCACGCAGTATTTCAACGTGGGCTTGCCCCGCGATGACGCTGAAGGTCCACGTGGGAGCGGGCTTGCCCCGCGATGACATCAGTATTGACACCCCGCGATCAAACCGCAGCCACCGCGTCGATTTCCACCAACATCCCATCCAGCGCTAAGCGAGGCACCGGAATCAACGTGCAGGTGGGTTTCATCTGCGTACCCCAGGCCCGATCAGCCTCGGCCACCCACTGGCGCAGGCGCTGCTGATCATGCTCGACAATCAGCAACGTCAGCTTGCACACCTGTGCAAGCCCAGCGCCCTTGGACGCCAACGCCAGGCGCAAATTGGCCAGGGCCTGGCGTGCCTGCTCGGCGAACAGCGGCGAGAGATTGCCCTGGGCATCCTCCCCACCTTGCCCGGCGATGAACAACAAACGGCTACCGGCCTGAACTTCAGCGACATGCGAATAGGCATTGGCGCTGGGGTCGTACAGCCCTTCGGGATTGGACAGTTGCAATGCACTGCTCATAAGGTCGCCCCATCGATGAAAAGAGCAACCGAGTATCAGACCTCAAGTAAAGTCGAGGTCAAGCCCATGCTATTTTTCCTCCAGTACCGCCCTGCCCTTGACCGCCCGCGGCCCGCGCCAGGCCCAGAACAGCAACCCGGGAATCGGTGCATAAACCACAAAGACAATCCACAACATCTTGCGTTCGGCGCGTCGCTCGCTGCCGATGATGTGCCAAATGGCCCAGATCTCCATCAGGATCACAAAGGCGGCGACGATGATCCAGAGCGTTCCGATTTCCATGAGCGTTCTCCTGTGAGCGTGTACTGGGTTGGGTAGCAGCCAGCGTCAAGGGTTCATTCGGATGTTGTCCAGCACGCCGCACGCTGGCAGAGTGGACAGCCGCTCTGCCCTGCACCTTGGAGACTTTGCATGCGTTTCAACCCTCGCCTGCTCGCCAGCGCCCGGCATATCGTGGTGTTTACCGGCGCCGGGGTATCTGCCGAAAGCGGCATCGCCACTTTTCGCGACAAGCTCACCGGCCTGTGGGAGCGTTTCGATCCGGCCGAGTTGGCCAGTGCCGAAGGTTTTCGCCGCGATCCAGCGCTGATCTGGGGTTGGTACGAGATGCGCCGGGCCGGCATTGCCCAGGCCCAGCCCAACCCCGCGCACCTGGCGATCGCCGAACTCGCTCAGCGAGTGCCGAAGCTGACCTTGGTCACGCAGAATGTCGATGACCTGCATGAGCGCGCTGGCAGCGCGGATGTCCTGCACCTGCACGGGCAGTTGGATGCAGCGCGTTGCTTTGACTGTGCGCGACCAGCGGGCGCGGTACTGGAGCTGCCCGAGGGCGCTGGCGACGGCAAGCGCATCGAGCCGCCGCTGTGCAGCGCCTGTGGCGGCCCGCTGCGACCAGGGGTGGTGTGGTTTGGCGAGAACCTGCCAGAGCAGGCGCTAAGCCAAGCATTTCTGGCGGCAGCCGATTGCGACCTGTTGCTGTCGATCGGCACCTCAGGCGTGGTGCAACCGGCGGCGATGATCCCCGGCGTGGCGCTTGAGGCCGGGGCCAGGGTGGTGCATATCAATCCGCAAGTGACAGGGGCTGGCCATGCCAGGGAGTTTGCCCTCGCTGGCAAGGCGGGCGAGCTGTTGCCGCAGCTGCTTAGAGAAGCATTCGGCTAAGTGCAAACGACCTCAAGGTCGCTTGGCCTGATCTAGGGCGGCCTTCAGTGCGTTGGCGTCTGCGTACTCCTGTTGCGCCACCAGGCTGGCGTTGTCCAGCTGCAACCACAGTACCTGGCCCTCTTTGCCTGGATAGCGGCTGGCCACCTGGCCATCGCGGTCGAGCAGCACGCGGTAGCTGTAGTCGCGCATGGCCGGGATGGCGAACAGCTTGCTGATGATCGCCGGCATACGTTGAATGTCGGCCACGAACACCGCGCCCCGGGCTTCAAGGTAGCCCTGGGGCTGCTCGGCCAGGGCCGCCTTGACCAGCTTGGCACCGTCCATATCGCGCGCTACCAGCAAAATGCGCGTGCTGGGGCCGAGGCTATAGGCCTGATCGTGTTGATCGGGCAGCGTCCAGGGGGCGAGCTTGTCGCCGGTCTCCAAGGCCTGGGCCAGGACCGGTAGCAGGGCGAACAGCAGTGCGATGGCGTATTTCATTGCGGGTTCTCGGGTGCTTGGGAGGGGCAGCATAAAGCACAAAATGGATATTGGCAGTGCCGGCCTGTTCGCAGGCAAGCCCGCTCCTACAGGGATCGCGTTGCTGTTGAGATTGCGCGGGTTTACCCGCTAAGGGGCCGGCACTGCCAAGCCCAGGACTTGCCTGAACACGACCTCCAATACCACCCTGCCACCGGCACAGTTGTCTTTCCCCCGCCCCCCAAGCACACTCACCCGAGCCAGCCAGGAAGCGGAGTCCGCAGTGCCCACACCACGCCATTTCAGCAAGAAGACCAGCACCAGCAACATGCTGCGGCTCAAGTCCGCCACAGGCGAGGCGCACAAGCCATATCGGGTCGATTTCGTCTTGCTCGAACACTTCTCCATGGCCAGTTTCACCGTGGCGATGGACGTGCTGGTCACCGCCAACCTGCTGCGCGCCGACAGTTTCAGCTTTACCCCGCTGTCGCTGGATGGCGAGCGAGTGCTCAGCGACCTGGGCCTGGAACTGATCGCCAGCGACCTCGACCCTGCCGAGCTCAAAGCGTTGGATCTACTGGTCATCTGTGGCGGCCTGCGCACCCCACTCAAATATCCAGAACTCGACCGTCTGCTCAATGACTGCGCAGCGCACGGCTTAGCCATGGGCGGGCTGTGGAATGGCGCCTGGTTCCTCGGCCGCGCCGGGGTGCTGGCCGACTATGGCTGCAGCATCCACCCCGAACAACGCGCCAGCCTTGCCGAGCGCAGCCCGCAAACACGCATCACCCCGGCAAGCTTCACCTTGGACCGCGACCGCCTCACCGCCGCCAGCCCCAACGGCGCCATGGAGCTGATGCTTGGCCTGGTACGGCGCTTGTACGGTGACGCCCTGGCCGAAGGCGTCGAGGAGATCCTGTCGTTCTCCGGCGCTCGTTATCGCCAGGTCGGGCCAGGGGCTAAGAAGTCGATGAGCCTGCACCTGCGGACCATCGTCGAGCTGATGGAAAACAACCTGGAAGAGACCCTCAGCCTGGACCAGCTCGCCGCCTACAGCGGCCGCTCGCGGCGGCAGATCGACCGCCTGTTCCAGGCTCAGCTAGGCACCTCGCCACGGCGCTACTACATGGAGCTGCGCATCACCAAGAGCCGGCGCTTGCTGCAGTACTCCGACCTGTCGGTGATGGAAGTGGCAGTGGCCTGTGGCTTTGTCTCGGTATCGCACTTCAGCAAGTGCTATGCGGCGTACTTCGGCTACCCGCCGTCGCGCGAGCAACGGCTGGGCGAGTGACGGCGATCAGGCGCGGATGTAGTTGATCACCGCTTCGCAGATCATCTGCTTGTGGCGCTGCTTGACCTGTTCATCGGACAGGTCGATCTGGAAGATATCGCTGAAGGTATGGCGGTTGGAAACCCGATAGAAGCAGAACGAGCTCATCAGCATGTGCAGGTCGATGACCTCGATGCCCGCACGGAACACCCCTTCCTCGACACCCCGTTGCAAGGTCCTGGCCAACGCCTGCAAGACCAGGCTGCTCATTTCGCGAATGGCCGGGGTTTGCTTGACGTATTCGCCGTAGTGAATGTTCTCGGTGCAGACGATGCGCACGAAATCGACGTTGCGATCATGGTGATCGAAGGTGAATTCGACCAGGCGGCGGATCGCTTGCTCGGCCGGCAATGCCTCCATGTCGAGGTTCTGCTCGGTTTTGCGAATGTCTCCATAGAGCTTGACCAGGCACTCGACGTACAGCTGCTCCTTGCTGCCGAAGTAGTAGTAGATCATGCGCTTGGAGGTGGCGGTGCGCTCGGCGATGGCGTCGACCCGGGCGCCGGCCAGGCCCTGCTGGACGAACTCACTGATGGCGGCCTGGAGGATGTCCTCGCGGGTCTTCTCAGGGTTGTTCTTGCGCGCCTTGCGCCCCCCTTCGATGGCAGGCTGGCCGAGGCTGACTACAGAATCACTCATACCCACTCACAGGCTGTTTATTGGAATAAGCCAGGGATTATCCGTGAGTGGGACCTAGCAGGGAAGCGCGCTGTTGGTCGAGTGGTCAGGATCTAAGAGTGCCAGTGCCGACCTCTTCGCGGACAAGCCCGCACACATGTCCCTGCACAGCGCAAGCTGTGTGACCGACTCGGTCCCTGTGGGAGCGGGCTTGCCCGCGAACGAGCCAACGCGCATCGGGCCTTAAAGCACCAGTCTACGCGCCGCCCCGCTGCGCGCCTTGGCCATCGCCGCCAAGCGTACCGCGACGTTGGCCGCGCCGTATCCTGCGTATCCCCCCTTGCGCTGGATGATCTCGAAGAAGAAGCGCTCCTCGAACGGCTCGGTGTAAACGTGGAAGAACTCGCCGCCCTGGGCATCACGGTCGTACAGCACGTTGTAGTACGCCAGCTCACTGAGAAACTCATCGTCGAAATCAAAGCGTGCGGCCAGGTCGTCGTAGTAGTTCAGCGGGATCTCCAGCAACGGCACCCCTGCTTCTTTGGCGCGCGCTACTTCGCGGAAGATGTCCGCACAATCGAAGGCGATGTGGTGCACGCCTGAGCCACGATAATTCGACAGTGCGTGGGCGATGGCGGTGTTGCGGTTCTCGGAAATGTTCAGCGGCAAACGCAGGCTGCCGCACTGGCTGCGCAACGCCCGGCTCTTGACCAGGCCATAGGGGTCGGGCAGCACCACCTCGTCATCGGCGGCGAAGTCGAACAGGCTCTTGTAGAACAGCACCCAGCTGTCCAGCGACTCGGCTGGCAACGCCAGGGCCATGTGATCGATACGCTGCAGACCACCGGTGGCCTCATTGCCAGCATCAAGACGAAAATCACTGTCATAGATGGTCTGCCCCGCCCCGGCCTGCTCCACCAGGTAGATCAGGCTGCCATCCGGCGCCCTGACAGCGGGGATCTCTCGCTCGTTAGGACCGACCAGGCCACGGAACGGCTGGCCCCGGTAGGCGGTGGCACGCTGCAACGCAGCTTGGCCATCCTTGACCCGTAACGCAGTGGCACACAGCGAAGGGCCGTGGGCTTCGAAGAAGTTATGCGCGAACGAATAAGGCTCGGCATTGAGCACGATGTTGATATCGCCCTGGCGCAGCAAGCGCACGCCCTTGCTGCGGTGCGCCCCGGCCTCGGCAAAGCCCAGGCGCTTGAGCCAGCCGCCCAGACGCGCACCAACCGCTTCGTCGACGGCAAATTCGAGGAACTCAACGCCATCATAGGCACTGGCCGCCGGCGGGGCGAACAGCACATCGGGCTCTACCGCTCGCGCCTCGCGTTGCAATTGCAGACGGGTCTTTTCTTCCAGATAGAGCAGTGAGCGCAGGCCATCGGCGGCGTTCTGCCGGGTCGGCGCGGCGCGGAAGCCATCGTTGAAGATCTCCAGCGACAACGGCCCGCGATAACCCGTCGCCAGGATTGGCGCAAGGAACCCCGCCAGGTCCATTTCACCTTGCCCCGGGAAGCAGCGGAAATGCCGGCTCCACTCCAGCACGTCCATGGCCAGGATCGGCGCATCGGCCATCTGCACGAAGAAGATCTTGTCGCCAGGAATGTCGCCGATCGCGCGAGGGTCGCCCTTGAGCGACAAGGTGTGGAAACTGTCCAGGATCACCCCAAGCGCCGGATGATCAGCCTGGCGGACCAGGTTCCACACCTGCTGATAGGTGTTGACGTGACGGCCCCAGGCCAAGGCTTCGTAGCCAATGCGCAAACCTCGGGCGCCTGCGTGTTCGGCCAGCAGGCGCAGGTCATCTACCAGCAGCTGTTCATCGCCCAGGGCATCGGCCTGGACGTTGCTGCACACCAGCACTAGGTCGGTACCCAGCTCCTGCATCAGGTCGAACTTGCGTTCGGCGCGGTCGAGGTTTTTCTGTAGCCGGTCCCGGCGGCAGCCTTCGAAGTCGCGAAACGGCTGAAACAGGGTGATGGCGATACCCAGGTCGGCACACATCTGGCGGATCTCGCGCGGGCTGCCGGCGTAGTAAAGCAGATCGTTTTCGAAAATCTCGACGCCGTCAAAGCCGGCTGCGGCGATGGCTTCGAGCTTTTCCGGCAGGGTGCCGCTCAAGGACACGGTGGCAATCGAACGCTGCATGCTGGAGTTCCTTGTTATTGGAGCGCAGCCAGGACAACTGCGCGAATACGACAAAGCCGAAAACCGCGGCGGGTTCCTGGCACGATCGATTATTCGCAGGTAAAGTCGGCTCAGCAATTCATTTTGTACGGAACAGTTAGTTTTTGTTCGATTACCGAACAAAAGCGAATTTTGCGAATTGATCGGCGCCCAGCACTGGGCAACCATGAATCGCAGCACAGGCGATCCACCGGCGCTCCCTGCCCTGCCGAACGCTCGGCGGATCCTGTCTTGACCAGCCCAGCGTCACAACATAATAAGTTAAATAAATCGGGTAACGACCTATGCACACCTCCCTCGCCCTGCGATCCGCACCTGCTCGTTCGTCCTGTCTACGCAGACCTCGTTTGCGATCGTGCGCCTTGCGCTGAAACCACTCCCAATACTGATCGCACAGTGCTTCACCGCGGCCTTCGGCCGTGCGCGTGGCACCGTCTGCAGACTTACAAGAACAACGGAGACAACGATGGCTCACTCTAGCTCCCAAGCCAAGAAAGCGACTGCCAGCGGGTGGATAGGCTCGGCTCTCGAGTACTACGACTTCTTCATCTACGCCCAGGCTGCGGCGCTGATTTTCCCGCAGATCTTCTTCCCCTCAGTCGACCCGAAAATGGCCATCATCGCCTCGCTGGCGACCTACGGCGTCGGCTACCTGGCGCGCCCGGTGGGCGCCTTCGTGCTGGGTCACTGGGGTGATACCCGCGGGCGCAAAAACGTCTTGCTGTTGTGCATGTTCCTCATGGGCCTGTCGACCATGGCCGTGGGCCTGCTGCCGACTTACCACGACATTGGCATCCTGGCGCCGATCATCCTGGTGCTGCTGCGCCTGGTGCAGGGCTTTGCCGTCGCTGGAGAAATCTCCGGGGCCAGTTCGATGATCATGGAGCATGCGCCGTTCGGTCGACGTGGCTACTACGCCAGCTACACCCTGCAGGGCGTGCAAGCCGGCCAGGTGATGGCGGCGGCGGTATTCCTGCCACTGGCCTATTTCATGCCTAGCGAAGCCTTCAACGAATGGGGCTGGCGGATTCCGTTCCTGATGAGCGCACTGGTGCTGGTGGCCGGTTTCATCATCCGTAAGGAAGTGCACGAGACCCCCGCATTCGTCCAGGAAGAGAAGCAGGACAAGGTGGCCAAGTCGCCGATCAGCGAAGCCTTCCGCCACAGCTGGAAGCACATGGTGCTGGTGATGTTCATGGCCCTGATGAACGTGATCCCGGTAGTTGCCACCATCTTTGGCGCAGCCTATGCGGTACAGCCGGCCTATGGCATCGGCTTCGACAAGAGCGTGTACCTGTGGATTCCGGTGGTGGGCAATATCGTCGCGGTCTTGGTGATTCCGTTCATTGGCAACCTATCGGACAAGATCGGCCGCCGCCCGACCATGATTGCCGGGTGCCTGGGCTCGGGTCTGCTGGCGTTCGTCTATCTGTATGCGATCAGCATCCAGAACGTGCCATTGGCATTCGCCGCCTCGATCCTGATGTGGGGCATGGTCTACCAGGGTTACAACGCGGTGTTCCCAAGCTTCTACCCAGAGCTGTTCCATACCCGCTACCGGGTATCGGCCATGGCCATTGCGCAGAACGTCGGCACCATGCTCACCGCCATGCTGCCAGCGCTGTTCGCCGCCATCGCGCCACCGGGTTCGGACAACATCTGGCTGGTGGTCGGTAGCCTGGCGTTCTTTATCACCTGCATCTGCGCCTTTGCTGCGTACCTGGCGCCGGAGACCCATCGACTGGCGATGGAGGACCTGGGCAACCCCGAGGCCAAGCCAATGGAGAAAGCCGTATATGAGGCTAGCCGCAAGAGCAGCCTGAACGTAGCAACCCACTAACCGAGTATTGGGGCCGCTTTGCGGCCCCAGCACTTTTAGCCACGAACAACGTCCTGCAAGTTGGCCCACAACCGCTCCACATCCCCCCGCTCGGTCGGCAACGCTCCCACCGACACCCGTACCATCCACTGCCCTTCCAGCGTCGCAGGTGTCACATAAGCCTGCCCCGAAGCATTGAGCCGCTCTGCCCAGGCCCGGGTATGCGCATCCAGTGCCTGCTGCTCCAACCCACTAGGCCGATGGCGAATGCACAGCGTCTGCAATTGCACCGGCGCCAACACTTCCCACTCGGGCGCCTGCTGCACCTGCTCGGCCAGCCAACGGGCATTGTCCAGATCACGGCGCAGGCGCTGCTGCAAGGCCTCGACGCCTTCACTGCGCAGCATGAACCACAGTTTCAAGGCACGGAACCGCCGCCCCAACGGGATACCCCAATCGCGCAGGTTCTTCACTTCACCGTCGACCGCCGATTGCAGGTAGCTCGGGTTGGTGCTCATCACCCGGATCAGGTGCTGCGGATCACGCACGTAGTAGATCGAGCAGTCGAACGCTACACCCAGCCACTTGTGGGCGTTGACCACCACCGAATCGGCCAGCTCGATGCCGTCCCACATCCAGCGGCACTCCGGCAGGATCATTGCCGAGCCGGCCATCGCCGAATCCACGTGCAGCCACAAGCTGTGGGCTTGGGTAATGGCACCAATCGCGGCCAGCGGATCGAGCGCGGTGGTGGTCGTGGTGCCAGTGGTCGCGACTACGGCGCACGGCTGGTTACCGTCGGCAACGTCTTGCTCGATGGCCGCGCTGAGCGCCTCGGGCAGCATGGCGAAGCGCTCGTCGGTGGGGATCAGGCGGATATTCTCGCGACCAAAGCCTGCTAGCAGCGCCGCTTTATCCACCGAGCTGTGCGCATGGGCGCTGACGTAGATGATCAGTGGTTTGGCCTGGGCCTGCAGGCCACCGCGGGTCAGGGCGAAATCGCTGGCGCGCTCGCGGGCGCAGATCAACGCCACCAGGGTGCTGGTCGAGGCAGTGTCCTGGATCACCCCGCTCCACTGGTTCGACAGGCCCAGCAGCTGGCGCAGCCAGTCGAGGGTGGTCTCCTCCAGCTCGCTCAACGCAGGGCTCGATTGCCAGGACAGGCCCAGCACGCCAAGACCGGTGCTGAGGAAGTCGCCGAGTACTGACGACAGGGTGCCGTTGGAGGGGAAGTAGCCATAGAAATCCGGGTGCTGCCAATGCGACAGGCCGGGCATGAGCAGTTGGTTGACGTCATCCAGGATCGCTTCGAACGGCTCGCCCTGTTGCGGCGCCGCGCTCGGCAAAGCGGCCTTGAGGTAGCCGGGCTCGACCTGGGCCATGACTGGGCGTTCGCCAACGGTTTGGCGGTAGTCGGCAATCAGGTCGATCAGTTGGTGGCCATACTGGCGAAATTGTTCCGGGGTCACGCGCGGTCTCCTTGGCAGGCTGAATTAGCGTTGTCAGTGCCGGCCCTATCGCGGGCAAGCCTGCTTCTACAGACATTGCGCACATCCTGTAGCAGCGGGCGTGCCCCGCGATAGGGCCTTCACTGACGCCACACTCAGCCCAGTCTAGGCCCCTGGCCGCACAGCAAGAACCCCACTTCGCGCATAGCTCCTATGGCAAAGGCGCATGCCCGCCCTGTACCCCGAACTGCGACTGACGCCACAACTCGAACACCCGGTTACGTAGCCAGCGGTGCTCGGCCGACGCCTGCAGGCGCTGATGCCAGACCACCCAGTAGCGCTGGGTGTGGTCAACAAAACCCAGCGGCCGCCAGGCCAGTTCATGCAACCGGCACAGCTGCCGGGCAATATGTTCGGGCACGGTGGCCAGTGCCTGGCTGTTGGCGATCACCTGCACGGTGGCGGAAAAGAACGGCACCTCCAGGCTGATCCGCCGCTGCAAGCCTTGGCCACGCAGGTGCCGGTCGATGAAGCTGTCCTTGTCACCGCCGCCGGAAATGCGCACATGCTTGAAGCTCAGGTAAGCGTCTTGATCGAGCACCTGCTGCGCCGCCAGTGGATGGTCGTGACGCATCAGGCACACCGCCCGGTCTTCGCCCAACAGGCGCCCATGCAGGTTGGCCGGCGACTCGTCGAACAAGGTCGTCGCCAGGTCGATCTCACCACTGGCGAGCAAGGCGTATTGCCCGGCCTGCCAGGTCCGGTACTCCAGCGACACGCCCGGCGCCTCGCGCTCCAGCGCCGCCACCAGCAGCGGCAGCATGTGCTCGGCGACGTAGTCCGAGGCGGCCAGGCAGAAGCGCCGCTCGCAGCGGGCCGGGTCGAAAGTGACCGGCTGGCGCAAGGCGTTGAGCTCTTCAAGCACCTGGCGCAGTGGCTCGACCAGTGCCTGGGCGTATTCGCTGAGCACGTAACCACGCCCCTGGCGTACCAGCAGGGGGTCATCGAAGGCTTCGCGCAGATGGGCGAGTTGGCGGCTCAGGGCCGATTGGCTACAGCCCAGGCGCTCGGCGGCGTGGCTGAGGTTTTTCAGCTGCAGCAGGCAATCGAGGGTGCGCAGGTGGGCCAGGCTGAGGGAGGCGAAGGTGGGGTTCATGAAGCAGCTCTGGGCGGTGTTCGCAAAAGTTCAATCGCGGGATAAGCCCGCTCCTACTGTAGGAGCGGGCTTGTCCCGCGATTGGGCCGCAACGCGGACCCGAGCACAGATCAGTCAGTCAGGCCGACATAGACGTTCTGCACGTCTTCGTTCTCGTCGATCGCCGCCAGGAACGCTTCGACCTCTTCCAGCGCCTCAGCACTCAGGCTAGCGGCGCTGACCGGGTTCTTCGGCGTGTAGCCGATCTTCGCCGAGGTCACGGTGAAGCCTTGCTCAGGCAGGGCCTTTTGCACGGCATCCAGGTCGGTGGTGTCGGTGATGAACAGGGTCGAGCCCTCTTCTTCGCCTTCCTCGAAGTCCTGGGCACCGGCTTCGATAGCGGCCATTTCCGGATCCGAATCAGGGTTGACCGGGGTCGCCTCGATCAGGCCGACATGGTTGAAGTCCCAGGCCACCGAACCGCTGGCACCCAACTGGCCTTTACGGAACAGCACGCGGATCTGGGCAACGGTGCGGTTGACGTTGTCGGTCAGGCACTCGACGATCAGCGGCACCTGATGCGGGGCAAAGCCTTCGTAGGTGACTGCGGTGTACTGCACCGCATCGCCATCCAGGCCTGCACCCTTGCGAATGGCCCGTTCCAGGGTCTCGCGGGTCATCGAGGCTTTCTTGGCCTGCTCCACTGCCAGGCGCAGGCGCGGGTTCATGTCTGGATCAGCGCCCGACTTGGCCGCGATCTGAATTTCCTTGGCCAGCTTGCCCATGATCTTGCCTTTGGCGTTGGCTGCGGCTTCTTTATGTTTGGCTTTCCACTGTGCGCCCATGTCGACTCTCTTTGTTTCAGGCGGCCGGTTCAGGAAGCGACCGGCCAAAGTGGGTGCAGTTTATACGCCCTCGCAGCGATGGGCGACAAGAGCTTGTTGTGCCAGCGCCATCAGGCTTTATCAGCCTTACCCGCCGCTGCGGCAAATCGCGCCAGGCGCACATCCAGATGGCGCGGGCGCAGGCCACGGTCCTCGGCGCGCTCTTTGCGGCGGATGGCGTTTCGCACCATCAGCGAGCCCAGGTAGCGGATGGGTTCGGGCGGGAACAAACCCAGCGGCCCCTTGACCAGCGGTGAGCGGGTCCACGGGTTGTCCAGCCCCAACGCCAGCGACGACAAGATCTGCCCGCCCATGTGACAGGGGCCAACGCCGCTGCCGGAGTAGCCAAAGCCATAAAACACGTTGCCTTGCCCATCCAACCGGCCAAAGAACGGCAAGCCGGTCACCGAGCGATCCGACGGCCCGTTCCAGCTGGCCGCCAGTGGCACCTCGGCCAGGGCCGGGAAGAACTCGCTGAGGCTTTCGCGCAGCAATGGCAGGTAAGGCGACGGCTGGTCGAACACCGGCAGCATGCGCCCGCCATAGGCGAAGGTATTGCCACCCTTGCCAAGCATCAGCCGGCCATCGCTGGTGTTGTGGTAGTAGTGCACGAAAATCCGCGAATCGAGCACGCTGATCCCGCTGTCCAGGCCAATGTCACGCAACAGTTCAGGACACGGCTCGGTGATTACCATGTCGCTGGAAACAATCGCCACGCTGCGCTCGAACTGAGCAAATGCCCGGGCCATCCAGGCGTTCATGCCTAGCACTACCCGGTCGGCCTTGATCGTCCCGCGCTGGGTGCGCACCTGCACCGGTGCGCCATGTTCCAGGCCAGTCATGGCGGTACCTTCAAATATCCGCACACGGCGCTGCAGCGCGACCCGGCGCAAGCCGCGCACCAAGCGCCCCGGCTGAACGGTGGCCGCGGCTGGCGAGTACCAGCCCTCCAGGTGACGCGTCGAGCCAGCCAAGCGCTGCACCTGCTCCACTGCCAGGCGCTGGAACGAGTTGATGCCCTGCTGCGTCAGCGCAGCGATCACCGCATCGGTGCTGCCCATCTGCGCCAGGTTGCTGGCGGTGTAGAGGGTGCCGTCCATGCGGAAGTCGCACTGGATGCCATTGGCCGCGCAATACTCGCCGATGGCGGCGATACTGCACTCGGACTCCTGCACCAGGCGCACCGCCTCGGCCGTGCCGAACAACCGCGCCAGGGTGAAGTACTTGGCCGACCAGGACAGCGCGCAGCCGCCATTGCGACCACTGGCGCCGGCGCCGCAGATGTCGGCCTCGATCAGCAGCACATCCAGTTGCGGCGCCTGCTCCTTGATCATCAGCGCAGTCCACAGCCCGGTATAACCGCCGCCGACAATGCACACATCGCAACGCTGATCGCCTGTCAGCGGCGGACACAGCGCCTCGCTTTCCTGCTCCAGGGCCTGTTGCAGCCAGAACGGTCTCATCTACTCGCTTTCCTTTAAGTACGCAGTGGCTTGATCGCCATGCTGGTATTGGGTGCCACGTCGCTGGCCTGTTCGGCGCTGGCCGGGCGGCTGTTCCAGTGCGGCAGCAGGACCAGGGCGGAGAACAATGCGCAGCCGGCGAAGACAATGAACACCGTGACGCTGTCGAAATACCCCGGCAGCAGACCGCCGAGCACCGCCCCGACCGAGCCGCAGCCATTGACGAAACCTGCGGCGGTGGCGCCGGCCTTGGCGCTGCCAAAATCGATGGCGGCGGCGCCGCTGATCATCGAGTCTGGCCCATACAGGGTCAGGCCCATGACGAACAGCAAGGCCACCACCAACACCACGCTGCCACTGGTCATCGCCGCCATGAACGCCGCCAGGGTGATAGTCAGCAGCAACAGGCTGATCACGCAGGCCGGCATGCGCCGGGCGCCGAACAGTTTGTCCGAGGCCAGGCCGATCATGATCGGCCCCAGCAACCCGGCCAGCTCAAAGGCGGTGGGAATGATCGCCGCGCCGACCTTGCCCACCGACGGCATCTGTTCGAAGACGATCACCGGCCCCCAGAGCAAAATGGCGTAGCGCGCAGGCTTCAACAAAAAGTACGCCAGGCCCAGGGTCAGCACGGTGCGGTTGCGCAGGATCTCGCGCAGCGGCGCCCACACGCTGCACAGGTTCGAGCCCGGCGACATGCTTTGCGGCTCTGGCTCCACCGCAGGCAAGCCGACATCCTCAGGTTTGTTGCGCTGGAAGATGAAGAACAGCAGCGCCACTGCAACCACCACTGCGGCACTGGAGAAGAACGCCGCATGCCAGCTACCAACCAGGGTATACGCCCACCAACCGGCGAATGGCGAGGCCACCAGGCCGCCGAAGGCGTAGCACGAGCTCCACAGCCCGAGCACCCGGCCGCGCTGGGAAGACGGGAAGAAACTACCGATGTTCTTGCACAGCCCCGCCCAGCCGGTGGACTGCGCCAGGCCTTGGATCAGCATGCAGGTGGCGAAGATCGGGAAGGTCGCGTAGCTGCCCATCACCACCGCCGCCGCCGCCGAAATCAGCAGCCCGCCGAGCACCACCACGCGCGGGCCGAAGCGGTCGGCGAGCATGCCCCAGGTGAACTGTCCCACCGCGTAGGCGGCCAGGTAGATTGCGTCGAGGTTGGCCATCGCGGCCTTGTCGAGCATGAAGCTTGGGTCTTCACCAATGCCAAGCTTGGCCACCGAGAAGGCCTTGCGGGTGAAGTAGAAGGCGGCGTAGGCCAGCCAGGTAATGGCGAAAATCTGGACACGCCAGCGTTTGATCGCCGCTAGGGATTGATTCATGTGAGTCTGACCTCTTGCTCAAGTGTGCCGGCAGAATGTGAAAAAACGCCTGTCTTGTTGTTGTGTTGCGCACTGCATGACGGTGGCCCGTCATGGGTCAGATGGCGCAGCAGTCTGGCGTGACCGCGTGCTGCCATGGCCGCTCAGGGCTGCTTGTGGCAGCGCCTTGAGGTTGAAGGGTATGGAAACAGGTGCTGACTGATAACAAAAATCGATTTATCGTATTTCACACATAAGCTCAGCTTGTTACTGGAGGCGGTATGTCGGTTTCCCAGGCTCAACTCAAGGCCTTTCACGCAGTCGCCGAGCACGGCAGCTTTACCCGCGCTGCGGAAAAACTGTTCCTGACCCAACCGGCGGTCTCCGATCAAGTGCGTAAACTGGAGGAGCGCTTCGGCGTGCTGCTGTTTCACCGCAACAAGCGTTCGGTACAACTGACTGACCTGGGCGAACGTTTGCTGGGCGTCACGCAACGGCTGTTCGCCTGCGAAGCCGAGGCAGTCGAGTTGCTGCAGGATTCCCGCGCCTTGCACACCGGCAGCCTGGTACTGGCGGTGGATGCTCCGGTGCACGTGCTGCCGCAGATCGCCCGTTTCTGCCAGCGTTATCCGGGGATCCAGGTAAAGATCGAGACGGGTAACACCGACGAATCCCTGGCCCGATTGTTCAGCTACCAGGCCGATCTCGCCCTGCTGGGGCGCGATGTCGACGACGAGCGCTTGTACTGCGTGCCGATGCGCCGCGACCCGATGGTGGCGTTCGTTTCGCACAACCATCCGTGGGCCAGCCGTGGCGCGATCAACCTGGCTGACCTGGATGACACGCCGCTAGTGCTACGCGAGCCCGGCTCGGTGACTCGCCAGACGCTGGAAGAGGAAATGCAGCGAGCAGGCTTGCGTATCCGCCCGGCGATCCAGGTAGAAGGCCGCGAGGCAGCGCGCGAGGCGGTGGTGGTGGGGATTGGCGTGGGCGTGGTTTCGGCGGCGGAGTTTGGCGCGGATGCTCGGGTGTGCGCGTTGCCGATCATAGATTGTCAGCGGCATCTGACCGAAACGCTGGTGTGCTTGAGTGAACAGCGTACGCGGCGGGTGGTGGCGACTTTCCTGCAGATGGTTCAGGAAGATTTGTGATAGCCCACCGGCCCCTTCGCGGCGGTTCGGCGCCCCGACAAGCCCGCGAAGAGGCATGACTGACCCAACACTGCCCGCTGCCACAACACCAACCCCTGTGACAGCGGGCTTGCCCGCAAACAGGCCATGACTGCCCCAACACAGCCCGCTGCCACAACGCCAATCCCTGTGGGAGCGGGCTTGCCCGCGAAGAGGCCGGTACAGGCGCTCTAGCAAACAGCCTATGCTAGGGATCCACTCGCCCACCAAGACCCCATATCATGCTCTATCGCTTAAGCGCTGACACCTTGGTCCTGCTGCATCTTGCCTTCATTCTGCTGGTGTTGTTCGGCGGCCTGCTGGTGCTCAAATGGCGCGCTGCCCTGCTGATCCACCTGCCCGCCGTAGCCTGGGGCCTGGCCGTGGAATGTCTGCACCTGGAATGCCCACTGACCGACTGGGAAAACCGCATGCGCGCCGCCGCAGGCGACGCCGGCTACCAGGGCGGCTTCATCGAGCACTACATCTGGCCACTGATGTACCCCGCCGGACTGACACCGCAAATTCAGATCGGCCTCGGCCTGATCGTCCTGCTGCTCAACCTCGGCGTGTACGGCTACGTGATCTGGCGCTGGCGCCGCTAGCGGGTAGCGACCACGAACAAACGCGGGAACGCCAGCAGCACCTTGCCATCGGTCGCTGGCGGATAGTCCTTTTGCATGGCCTGTAGGTACAACTGCAAGAAGTCCTTCTGTTCAGCCTCGTCCAACCGCGCCAGGTACGGACGCAAGGCCGAGCCCTTGAACCACTCCACCACCGCTTCTGCACCGCCTGCCAGCGGATGGTGATAGGTGGTGCGCCAGACATCCACCCGCGCGCACAGCGGGCTCAGCAAGTCATAGTAGAAGCCGGCGTTGTGCCGCGGCGGCAGCGCGAAGTCGGCGAACTTGTCCGCCCACGGGCCACGGCTGGCGATCTCGCGCAACTGGCGATGGGCCGGTTCGTCGAGGTTGTCCGGGGTCTGCACGGCCAAGCTGCCACCTTGGCTTAGCTGCTCGATCAGGTGCGGATAGAGCGTGCCGTGGCTTGGCACCCACTGCAACGATGCGTTGGCGAGAATCAGCTCTTGAGGTTTGTGGGCAGTCCAATTGGCGATGTCGCCGATCTCGCAGCGCACTCGCGGCACGCCCAGCCGTGGGCGCTCCTTGGCCTTGGCGATCATGTCTGGATCACTGTCCAGCGCCAGGACCTGGGCATCGGGGTAGCGCTGCAACAACACTTCGGTGGAATTGCCCGGCCCGCAGCCCAAATCAGTGGCATGGTGAACCGAACAAGGAGGGACTGCGGCCAGCAAGTCGCGCACGGCGCGGGTACGTTCGTCTTCGAACAGGGAATATTGGTTGGCGGACCAGGCCATGGCGAACTCCTTAGGCGGACAATGCGTCTAGCATAAGCCATATACGCCCGCTTCGCGGGGCAGCCCACGTTAGCCCTGCCTCCTAGCCGACTGCGTGGGAGCGGGCTTGCCCCGCGATCAGGCCGGAACTGCCAGCGCCGCTCTCAGGTCATTGCAAAAAATAACCAGGATCACCGCCCACCATGATCAGCAAGCAACGCCTAGCCCTGCCCCTGGCCATCCTCGCCCTGATCGGCGCCGCCGCCCTGCTCGGCTCGCCATGGATGAACCAACCCTTCGAACTGGCCGACCTGCGTACCAGCAACGACCAGCAACTGACCCGCCAGCTGGAAGATGGCAGCCTGTTGCACCTGGCAGCGGACAGCGCGGTAGACGTCGAATTCGACCCGGTGCAACGCCGCGTGACACTGTTGCAAGGCAGCCTGTCACTGCACGTTTCTGCGACCGATAGCCGACCTTTCATGCTCGTCACCGAGCACGGCACCCTCGCCACCCAAGACGCTAACCTGAAGCTTGAGCGCGATGCCAAGCGTTCACACATCACCCTGCTCAACGGAAGCGCCGAACTCGACAGCGCTGGCCAACGCCTGCACCTGAACGCCGGCCAGCAACTGCGCTTCGACCAGGCAGGCCCTGAACACCCTCACAATTAGCGCCCACAAACAAACGCGGCCGGCCCCTTGCGGGAACCGGCCGACGTCAACCAACGAGTCGCTTAGTGCTTGTTGGCGGTGCGCATCTGATGCACCACACCCATCGCCACCACCACCGCAGCGGCGATACCGGTGGAGATCACCAGGATCTGGTAGTCAGGCATGAACGCCATGGTCACCAAGGCGGCAACGATGAAGGCGATCACCAGGTAGGTCAGCCACGGGAACAGCCACATCTGCAGGCGGATCTCCTTGCCTTCGGCAATCAGCTTGCGGCGCATGCGCAGCTGCGAGAAGGCAATCACCAGGTACACCAGCAAGGCGATCATGCCGGTGGTGTTCATCAGCGTTTCCAGCACGTCTTTCGGACGCAGGGTCTCGCTGAAGTTGATCAGCGCACAGACGACCGCCACTGCGCACGAGCCAATGATGGCAAAGACCGGCACACCGGTACCGGCGCGGGTAATCTTGAAGAACGACGGCGCATCGCCACGCTGGGCCAGCGAGAACAGCATGCGCGAGGCCGTGTAGTGACCGGAGATCAGGCAACTGCTCACCGAGGTCAGCACCACGAAGTTCATCAGCAGCTCAGCGTAAGGCACGCCCAGCAGCTCCAGGGTCCGGCGGTAGGCGCCATAACCCGACTCGCCCAGGTGCGGGTCGTTCCAGGGTACCAGGCAGACGATCAGGAAGATCGAACCTACGTAGAACAGGCACACACGCCATACCACCGAGTTGGTGGCCTTGACGATCTGCCCGGCTGGGTCCTTGGACTCGGAGGCGGCGATGGTGACGATTTCCGCACCGAGGAAGGCGAACATCACCCCCAGCAACGCACCAATCACCGTGGTGATGCCATTGGGCATGAAGCCTTCGGCGGTCAGGTGGCTCATGCCGCGCACTTCACCGAACTGCCAGATGTTCAGCACTGCCGCGCCGCAGACGATCAGGAAGCAGACGATCGCGATCACCTTGATCAAGGCGAACCAGAACTCGAACTCACCGTAGTGCTTGACGTTGAAGAAGTTGACCGTGATCAGCACCAAGGTGGTGGCCAGGACGAACACGTTGACACTCACACTCGGGAAGAAACCATGCAGGATCTTGCCCGCCACATAAGCTTCCCAGGCCATCAGGATGACCCAGTACCACCAATACAACCAGCCGATGGTGAAACCTGCCCAGCGACCAATGGCGCGGTCGGCATAGGTCGAGAACGAGCCGGTGTCCGGCGAGGAGGTCGCCATCTCGCCGAGCATGCGCATGATCAGCACCACCAGGATGCCGCCGGCCAGGTAGGCCAAGACAGCGGCGGGACCGGCGCTGTGGATCACGCTGCCGGAGCCGACGAACAGTGCGCCGCCGATAACCCCGGCGATCGACATCATCGTCAGGTGGCGCGACTTGAGCGAAGCATTGAGCTTGCTCTCCGGCGCCCCTTTGGCGGATGCGGTGGATGTGGATGTTGCGTCCATCAGTTGTGTACCCCGTGCTTCTTTTTATCCAAGGAAATCCGTGAAACCCCGATGGCTAGCGGTTTCACCTGTACATCAGTGCTAATGCGGGCAGGAGGTGTGCACACGGCACACGCAGGCCATCCATGGCGGCCTGCTTACGCGTTCGAGGGCTGGCCCCCGGACGAACTGAACCGGTTGATCACGCGTGCGCAAGCCGAACGGCGGCTAGACTCCAGCCCATTCGACTTGGCAAAAAGATGATGCGAGGCGGGCCTCGACGAAAAAGCAGCAAAATTATGATTGTTCATGACGCTGGTGTGCCTGCACTGCAAAAGGTGTCTGGCGATCTCAGACACCTAATGTAAAAATGTCGGACACAGAGAGCCATGCACAGTGGCATGAAAGTCGCACTGCACTGTACAGGCCGTCGATGCAATACACCCGCGACACCCTGCAGGCGCTTGGCGTTATGCACACCTGAAGGCAGCCCAATGCTCGTACTACATCCAGACTCCTCCACCCCGCTGGTCAACCAGATCATCGACGGGTTACGCGAGCTGATCGACAACCAGACCCTCAAGCCCGGCGCCAAGGTCCCGTCTATCCGCGCCTTTGCCGCGACCTACTCGGTGAGCACCTTTACCGTGGTCGAAGCCTATGACCGTCTGGTCGCCCAAGGGCTGCTGGTCAGCCGCGGCAACGCGGGGTTCTTCGTCAATCGCGCAGCAGGCGAGTTGCTGGATAGTCAGAATCAGGAAACCGACACCACTCGACCCTCGTTCAACTCCGAGTGGTACCTGCAACAGATCTTCGAAACCCGCCAATTGCCGTTCAAGCCCGGTTGCGGCTGGCTGCCCAACGACTGGATGTACGAAGACGGCCTGCGCCGCGGCATGCGCCAGGTCGCCGGCAGCCCCCTGGAGTTGTCCGGCTACGGCGACCCGATGGGCCTGCCGGAGCTGCGCGCACTGACCGCGCAGAACCTGCAACAGGAACTGTCGATCGTCGCCAACCCGGCGCAACTGATGCTCACCCACGGCGCCAGCCAGGCGCTGGACCTGGCCGTGCGCACCCTGGTGCGCCCAGGTGACGTGGTGCTGGTGGACGACCCCGGCTACCCCAACCTGATGAGCATCCTGCGCTTTCAGGGCGCAACCCTGATCGGCGTGCCGCGCACCCCGGCCGGCTACGACCTCGACCAGCTCGAACGACTGCTGGCGCATCACCGCCCAACCGCCTTCTTCACCCAGCCGCACCTGCACAGCCCGACCTGCTCGCGCACCCCATTGCCACAGCTGCACCGCCTGTTGCAGTTGTCTTCCCAGCACGGTTTCCGCCTGGTGGAAAACAACCTGTACGCCGACATGGTCGCCGAACCGCAGCCCTGCCTGGCCAGCCTCGATCACCTGCAACAGGTGGTCTACGTGGGCAGTTACTCGAAAAGCATCTCGCCCAATGTGCGGGTCGGCTACCTGGTCGCCAACCCCGAGCTGATGCAGCAGTTGCTGCACCTGAAGATGCGCTCGGGCCTGACCACCTCGCAGGTGATGGAGCGCGTGGTCTATGCCGCGATCATCGACGGGCGCTGGCGCAAGCACCTCAAGCGCCTGCGCCAGCGCCTGGCCGAGGCGCACCAGGAAGTTGGCCGGCATCTGCACCGGCTGGGCTTTGAGTTGTTCATCGAGTCCGATGAAGGCATGTACGTCTGGACCCGCCACCCGGCCCTGCCCGACAGCGCCGCGCTGCTGGACGATGCCCTGGAGCAAGGCATCATGCTCGGGCCTGGGCAGCTATTCATGGTCGATGCCCAGGCGACCGGCTGGATGCGCTTCAACGTGGCGTTCAGTACCGATCCGGCGATGTGGGAGTTGCTGGAGAAGGTGCTGGTCAAGCATGTGCGCCGAGGCAGTGTCTGACATTACTCGCGAATCAGTCATAAGCGCTGCCCGGAATCGTCCTTCGAGATCTTCAGACCCCATCTGACATCTAACGCGGCAGCTCGCCTTTAAATTCCTCTGAGCAATATCCCAGACAACGTTCAAGTGCGAATTACGTGCCTTTGCATGCCTGCGCACTTACCAGTCTAGAGAATCAGAGGACGATTCATGACCGATCATAAACCCATCAACCTTGATAACACCTATGTCACCGGAGAGCCCGACCCTCCGCCCATCGAACGTTCCGGCGGCACTGGCGTAGGATATGGATTTCATACAGATCCAGAACACTCAATCGCAACGATCAGGTCTATCGACAAGGCGGCTAACCGTCTCATTAACTCGCTGGATACCAAGCTCAAAGCAGAGCAGGCTCAGAAATCCAAAACCTTAGCGAAGACCACACAGGCGCAAGTAGATAGTTTAGCAGCGAGTGCACTATCTCCAAATTCGAGTACTACAGAGCGACTAACTCGACAAATCACCGTAATCAGTCAATTGATCAGTCGCCATACCGTTGAACTGCAAACGCTCAATACTCAGGTAAAAAAATATTTCAAAAGCGATCCGCTAACCATGAAAAAGTCCTACATTGTTGGGGCTTATGGGACGCGTCTAACTCGCACTTTCCGTAATGTGGTACTCAATGATGCCGCGTTTACAGCTGCCTACCAAGCAGCCTATCAAGCGCAGTCTGTAAGCCACAAGATTACTTGGCTGCAAGATCGCAAACGAACTACAGAACTGGCACATGCCAAGGCCGAAGCCGCACGCATCGCCGCCGAAAAAGCCAAGGCCGAGGCCGCGCGCATCGCCGCCGAAAAAGCCAAGGCCGAGGCCGCGCGCATCGCCGCCGAAAAAGCCAAGGCCGAGGCCGCGCGCATCGCCGCCGAAAAAGCCAAGGCCGAGGCCGCGCGCATCGCCGCCGAAAAAGCCAAGGCCGAGGCCGCGCGCATCGCCGCCGAAAAAGCCAAGGCCGAGGCCGCGCGCATCGCTCAAGAAGCTCTCGTAAACGCCCAGGCGATACAAGCGGCCAACACCTTCCGTGCCTCTGGGGCAGTTGCCGTCAATGCCCCTCTGCTGGTGACTGCAGCAGGCGTGGTAACCAGCACCTTGAGCACTCTCTCACTCAAGGCCGCAATCGACGCCGCGATTGTTGCAATGAGCGAATTCGCAGGTGCGGTGGCCAGCGGGCTAGGTGTAGGTATTGCCGCACTGTTGTACTCACCTCGCTTGGGAAACGGTGAGCTACCTGCTCGCTTTGCCTTTCAAGTGCCGCTCTCCACGCTACCTGTAGGTCCCGGTGTAGATCTGCACTCAGTTGCAAAAACTGCCGGCGCGGTCGACATGCCTTTCCGATTGACCTCGCGAACCGAAGCGGACGCGAACTCGGAAATAATCCTGGTTAAAACAGAGGGTCAGACCACTCCCTCCAAAGTACGGGTGATAGCGGCCACCTACGATGCACAGCAAAAGACCTACAGCGCCACCACCGCCGATACCCCACCTCGCACGTTGATATGGACACCCGCTGTAACGCCTGACAACAGCTCGACGGCACTCCCTGCGGAGCAGCAACAGCCACCGATTTACAAAGGGGCCAGTCTCGTCCTTGGCGAGGGACGCATTGATGTTTACCCAGAAGTTTCCGAAGCGAGCTTCGAAGACTACATCATTGTCTTCCCCGTCGATTCGGGAATGCCGCCCATCTATGTGCTGTTCCGAGATCGGCGGGACGATCCTGGAGTCATGACTGGACATGGTCAACCCGATGCGCAGGTCTGGCTGTCGGACGCCAACCGAGGGCAGGGCGCCGCTATCCCATCGCGGATTGCCGATAAATTGCGGGGCCGGCGTTTCGCCAACTGGGACCGAGCGCGAAAGGCAATATGGCTCGCAGTGAGCGAAGATCCAATACTACTAAGCCAGTTCAATAGAGGTAATCAAATCAGGCTCCGAGCGGGACGCTCTCCGAGAGCGCTGCGCTCTGAGCAAATCGGTGGCCGAAAAGTATTTGAAATTCATCATTTGACACCCATCGGCACTGGTGGAGACGTTTACAATATTGATAATTTAAAAATAACCACACCAAAGCTCCACATTCAAATCCACCGCACAAAAGGAGCCAACCTATGAATCTAAAAATAACGCTTCAGGAGTATTCCGAGTCGGAGTTCCTCGAATACTTGAACGAATTCTTTAACAACCCAAATAACTTAAAGGATGAGGAATTCGAAGTATACTTCGACAGATTGACCGAGCACTTCGACACCATCGTGGAACACCCTGAAAAAAGCGACCTAATCTATTACCCCGCCCCAGGTATTGAAGACAGTCCCGAGGGTGTTATATCCGTGATAAAAACCTGGCTACGCGAGAACGGCAAGCCTGGTTTCAGAGAAGAGCCATAATGGCTAAACCTATGATCGGGCAATGTAGGAGTGGCGTAAGTTGGTTCTGGTAACGCCTGGGCGCCTGGGCAGATTGTAATTTTTTCAGTATCGACGTCATCGCGGGGCAAGCCCGCTCCTACAGGTCCTGCGCGATCCTTGTAGGAGCAGGCTTGCCCCGCGATGAGACCGCCATTAGCAGCGCAAATTAGCGCCAATCTTGCTTGTCAGCGAAGAACGCCTGCGCATTCGCTTCCAGGCTCTCCAGGTGATAGCCCCCCTCCTGCACGATCAGGCACGGCAGCCGCAGCGCACGGATACGCTCGCCCAATGCGGCGAACCCTTCACGGGTCACGGCCACCTTGCTCTGCGGGTCGAGCTCATAGATGTCAAAGCCTAGCGACAGCACCAGCACCTCGGCAGCAAAGTCCCTCACGGCATCCAGGGCAATCTCCAGCTGGCTCATGAAGTCCGCTTCACTGGCCCCATGCGGCATCGGCAGGTTGAGGTTGTAGCCCTCCCCTGCACCGGCGCCGCGTTCATCGGCAAAGCCAGCCACGCCTGGGTAGAAGTTGGTGGGGTCGCCATGGGTGGAGACGTACAGCACATCATTGCGCGCGTAGAAGATCTCCTGAATACCTTGGCCGTGGTGCATGTCGGTATCGACAATCGCCACGCGGCTGTAGCGGCTGCGCAGCACCTGCGCAGCGACGGCGGCGTTGTTCACGTAGCAGAAACCGCCCGCGGCATCAAAGCGGGCGTGATGCCCCGGTGGACGGCACAGGGCATAGGCCGCTGGCTCGCCGTCGAGCAGGGCCTGGGCCGCTGCTACCGCGCTTTGCGCCGACCAGTAGGCCGAGCGCCAGGTGTGCTCGCCGACCGGGCAGCTGCCGTCGGCCAGATAACGGCCGGCCTGGGCGAGGATGCCGCGCAGGGCGTTGGGCTCGCGAACGAAGATGTTCGACATGACTTCATCGCCCCAATCCTCGGGCACCTCTTTCCAGCGCGCATGAGCTTCTTCAAGAAACGCCAGATAAGCCGTGCCATGCACCGCTTGCAACGGCGCCAGGCCGGCATCTGCAGGTTGGCGGATGTCGAAACCCAGGTCCTTGGCTGCCTGCAACAGGCGCTGGGCGCGCTCGGGGACTTCCTGCGGGGTGCGCATGGCGCCGCGTGAGTAGTAGCTGCGCGGATGGTGCAGCAGTTGCTCGGGATGGAAATAGCAGCGCATCAGAACTCTCCTGGTTCGACTTGACCGGCGCGGGCCAGCACGGCGTTGAGCAGTACATCGACGCCTTGGCGGGCATCGTCGGGCAATACATCTTCGGCTTCGTTGTGGCTCAGGCCGCCCACGCAAGGAATGAACACCATCGCCGTGGGGCAATAACGGGCCAGCAGGATGGCGTCATGGCCTGCGCCGCTAACAATGGATTGTTGGGCATAGCCCAGACCATCGACCGCGTGCTGTACCGCTGCCACACAGGCGCCGTCGAACGGCGTGGCGGGGCTCACCCAGTGGCGCTCGATACGCACGTTCAGGCCGCGCTGTGCGGCGATGGCCTGTAGCTGCTGGCCAAGGCTGCGCTCCATGGCTTCGATGGCTTCATCGCGGTGATGACGCAAATCGACGGTGAACTTGACCACGCCGGGAATGGTGTTGCGCGAGGACTTGGCAATGGCCAGCTCACCGACTGTGGTCAGGCCTTCAGGGGCGAAGTCGGCCGCCAGTTGCTCGACCACCTGGATCATTCGTGTGGCGCCATAGAGGGCATCCTTGCGCAGCTTCATCGGCGTGGTTCCGGCATGTGCGGCCATGCCCTCGACGGTGACATCGAGCCAACGAATGGCCTGGCCGCCGCTGACCACGCCGATGCTCTTGGCGTTGTCTTCAAGGATCGGCCCCTGTTCGATATGCGCCTCGAAATAGGCATCGACCGCGCCGCCCAGCGGGCGTTGGCCGGCGTAGCCGGTGCGCTGCAGTTCGTCGGCGACGCTGATGCCATTGGCATCGCGAATGGCCAGGGCTTGCTCCAGCGCCAGGGTGCCGGTGAACACCGCCGAGCCGAACATCGCCGGGGTGAAGCGCGCGCCTTCCTCGTTGGTCCAGACCGCGATCTCCAAGGGCTTGCGGGTGCGGATGCCGAGGTCATTGAGGCGGCGCACCACCTCAAGCCCGGCCAGCACGCCGTAGACGCCATCGAAACGGCCGCCCTCAGGTTGGGTATCCAGGTGGCTGCCCATCATCACCGGCGCGGCCTCGGGGTCGCTACCAGGGCGGCGGGCGAACAGGTTGCCGACGGCGTCCACCGACAGGCTCAGGCCCGCCTCGCGGCACCAGGCCTGGAACAGTTCGCGGCCGGCTTTGTCTTCGTCGCTCAAGGCCAGGCGGCAGCTACCACCACGGGCGGTGGCGCCGACTTCGGCCATGGCCATCAGGCTCGCCCACAGGCGCTCGCCGTTGCTTTTCAACATGTGCGGTTACTCCAGCAATCCAGGGGGTGGGTCAGGCCAGCTCAAGCTGCTGGCTGCGGCTGTATTGGCGGGCAAGGGCCAGCACACAGACCAGGGAAATTGTCGCGATCAGGGTGTAGAACACCGCCATCGGCCACCACTGGCCGGTGAAGCTGTGCGCCAGCCAAGTGCCGATCAGCGGGGTCAGGCCACCGGCGATAGCGCCGCAGACCTGATAAGCCATGGAGATCGCGGTGTAGCGCACGCGGGTCTCGAACATGCCACTGACGTAGCCGGCAATCACTGCGTAGAACGAGGCCATGCACGCCGCCGCCAAGGCGATACCGAGCACGATCAACGGCCCCTGGCCGGTGCTGACCAGCACGAACATCGGATACGGCGAGGCCATCGCCAGCAAGGCGACCAGGGCCAGGAATCGGGTAGCGCCGATCTTCTCCGACAGCCACGCTGCCAGCGGCTGGACACAGAACTGGATGACCGCAACGAAGAACAGGCATTCCAGGATCAGCGAGCGCTCCAGGTGCAGTTGCTGGGTGGTGTAGCTGATCATGAAGGTGTTGGTGAAATACACCCCGGCAATCCCCAGGGTATTGGCGCCAATGCACAGCAGCAGCGGCCGCCACGCGGTACGCAGCACTTCCAGCACTGGCGCCTGCTCCTTGCGGCGCGACTTCTCGGCCTGTTCGCGGCTGGCGAGAAACTCTGGCGACTCGTTCACCCCCAGGCGGATCGCCAGGCCAACGAGCAGCAGCAAGGCACTGGCCAGGAACGGCACGCGCCAGCCCCAGCTCATCAGTTCTTCTTCGGGCAAGCGGGTAACCGCGCCAAACGCCAGCAGCGAGAGGATCAAGCCCGCCGGGCTGCCCAGCTGGGCGAACGAGGCGAAGAACGTACGCCGGCCCTTGGGCGCATGCTCGCCGGCCATCAGCACCGCACCGCCCCACTCGCCCCCAACGGCGATGCCTTGGATCACCCGCAGCACAATCAGCAGCACTGGTGCGGCGGCGCCGATTTGCGCGTAGGTTGGCAGCAGGCCAATGCCCACGGTGACCACGCCCATCATCAGCAGGGTAATGACCAGGGATTTCTTGCGACCGATGCGGTCGCCGATATGGCCGAAGACGATGCCGCCCAAGGGTCTGGCGAAGAAGCCCACGGCGAAGGTGCCAAAGGCGGCCATGGTGCTGAACAGGCTGTTGTCGGAGGGGAAGAACAAGGCGCCGAACACCAGTGCGGCGGCGGTGGCGTAGATGTAGAAGTCGTACCACTCGATCATGGTGCCGATAAACGCGGCGGCCGCGGCCCGGCGCGGTTGGGGCGAAGCGGAAGGCTTCATGGGTCAGGCTCCTTTGCTTGTTTTTTTGGCAGGAGTAAGGGGTCGCGGGGCGCTCTGGGGGCGCTTGGATGGCGGCTCTATCGCGGGGCAAGCCCGCTCCCACGCTGATCAGACTATTCAGGCATCGGAGCCGGCTTGCCCAGCAATGACGGGCACTGGCCTTGACGTGATTTTTCGGCCGGGGGCTATGATTAGTCAATTTTCTATTTATTATTCGAACTATAACGCCCATTTATTATCGCGAGCCCGCCATGTCTGACCGCCTGCTCAACGATCGCCTCGACTGGAACCTGCTGCGCACCTTCCGGGTGATCGGCCAGGAGCTGTCCATCAGCCGCGCCGCCGCGCGCCTGCACCTGACCCAGCCGGCCGTCAGCCAGGCGCTCAAGCGCCTTGAGGAGCAGCTCGGTCGCCAGCTGATCGCCCGCCGCGGGCCGCGCTTCGTGCTGACGGAAATGGGCGAGCAGCTGTTCCAGCTGGCTGGCGAGGTGTATGGGCAGATGTCGCAGATCGGCGGCCTGCTCGAGCAACCGGCCGATGAGTTGGTCGGCAAAGTGCGGCTATTGATGATCAGCCGGATCTGCTCGGAGCGCTTCGACGATTTTCTCGCAGGCTTTCATCGCCAGCATCCACGGGTGGACCTGGAGATCGACGTGATGCGCAGCTCGGACATCGTCGCCGCCCTGCAAGAGAAAACCGCCACCGCAGGCTTGAGCCTCAATCGCCGGCCGCAACCACGCCTGGAGCAGCGCTTGTTCCTGCGTCAGCGCTATGCCTTTTTCTGCGGCAAGCACCACGGCTTGTTCGGCAAGCAGGAAGGCGATCTGCAGCGGGAAAATTTCGTCAGTTTCACCAGCGACCAGATTGGCGGCATGCTCTCGCCGTTGACCATTTTTCGTGATCAGCAGGGATTCAGCGGACGCATCGTGGCGTCATCGCCGAGCCTTGAGGAAGTGCGCCGGCTGGTGATTGCCGGGTTTGGCATTGGCTGTTTACCCGAGCACGTGGTGGCGCCTGATGTGCAGGCTGGATTGCTCTGGCGATTGCCGCCGCATGAGGGGATTGCGGATGTCGATATTCACCTGCTGTGGAATCGCGAGCAGCGTTTGAGTCGGGCGGAGCGGGTGTTTATCGAGGCATTGCAGGGGTGCCTGCAGGTGCAGTGATGCCTTCAGATCCTGGGGGCCGCTGTGCAGCCCCAAAAATCCAAAGCCTTACACCGTGGCGTCCAACCCCATCTGCCAGAAATCTGCCTCCAGCTTCGACGCCTGGCCAAAGATCGCCGCCAAGTCGACAAAGCGCTGCTCGGTCATGCTCCGCGCCGCCAGTTCATCCAGATGCGTGCGCGCCGCAGCCGCCACCCCTTGGTAAGCCTCCCCGGCATACTCGCCGATCCATTCGCGATAGGGGTGATCGCGCAAATCGCCAATCTGCTCGGACAACGCCCGGCCAATCTCTGCATAGCCAATCACACAAGGCGCCAGCGCCGCGTGCAGTTCCAGCAGGTCACCTGCCGCACCGCAATCGAGTACATAGCGGGTGTAGGCCACTGTCGCCTGATGCTCAGGCGCGGCCTCGATATCGGCCTTGGACAACCCCCAGCGCGCGCAAAGGCGCAGGTGCAGTTCGGTCTCATCGAGGATCGCCGCCAGCCCCGCCTGGGCTGCCCGGATGTCGCTGGGCAAACGGCTCTTGTACGCGGCCAGGGCCCAGGCGCGGGCAAACTGGATGAGGAACAGGTAATCCTGCACCAGGTAAGTACGGAAGGCCTCCTCGCTCAGACTGCCCTCACCCATCTGCCGCACGAACGGATGATCGACATAGCTGGACCATTGGGCCGCGCACGCGCCCTTGAGGCGATCGAAGATATCCATGCTCACGCCTCCCCTGGGTAGATGGCATCGAAGAAGGCCAGCTCCAGCTGCACCGTGCGCAGGTAGAAGTCGCTGCTCAGTGCCGCCTGCTGTGGCCCGACCCGATCCAGTTCTGCTTGCAGGAAGGCGACGAAGTCGCGGAAGAACGGGTTGTCATGCAGGGTGATCCACTCGGCGTGGACAAAGTTGGCCGGCAACGGTTGCGGTGCCTTGATCGCCCAGTCCAGGTACAGGCCCTCGGCGACATTCAGTACCGCCAGGGCGGCGGCATACGAACGGGTGGCCGCCGCTTCGCGCATGATCGCCTTGAACCCTGCGGTTGGTAGGGTGTCGGCAGGCTCGTCGCGCTGCGCCGGGCTGACGTCCAGGGCTTGGAAAGCGCGCAGGAAGTAGGTGTTCTCGTCGCTACTGATCATGCCGGCGAAGCGCCCCAGGCGCAGGCGTGCCTCGAAGGTGTCGGCCGTGGCGATGGCGGCCCCCAGCAGGGTCAGGAAGCTATCGAGAAAGCGGTGATCCTGGACCAGGTAGCGGACCATGACAGGGTCCGCCACGCTGCCGTCGCACAGCTCTTTGACGAAGCGGTGGCCGACCGCCGCAGACCAGGTCGGCTCGCTTTGGCGGCGCAGGGTTTGGGTGAAGCGTTCGGTCATGGTGCTGTCCTCTGTAGGGTGACAGCGAGACCGTGGCGGTGTGGCATGAAGCGGCCTCGCAGTGAGGCCGGCAAAAAGGCAGGTCGGCAGTCCCATCCCTTCGCCGGCATGATCCGGATCAGGTTCGAAGGGTCACCGCGCTGGTGATCTCAGCGGTTTCTCAGCCCGTTGCCGGGCTCCCCTTGGTGGCGAATAGGTATACAGGAGGGGGGGTGGCTTGTCATCAGCCGGGATGGCTAGCGCAGACACTCAACTGAAATAGCGCACATCCAAGCGCTCGACCAGAAAGTCGATAAACACCCTCACCCGCTGCGGCAACTGCCGACCAGGCCCAATGAACACCGCATGCAGGATATCTTCCTCGCCACTGTCGAATTCTTCCAGCAACGGCACCAGCCGCCCTGCCGCGATATCCGCCCCCACATGGAAATTGGCCAGGCGGGCAATCCCTGCGCCGCCGAGGGTCAGCTGGCGCATGCTCTCCCCGTCTTGCAGCAGCAGATTCCCTTGCGGCTCAACCTCGACCCGCTGGCCATCGGCGCCCTGATACACCCAGGCCTGCGAGTGCCGATGAAAGCCAAAGCCCAATCGATTGTGCTCAAGCAGCTCCTGTGGCGTACGCGGGGTGCCCCGGCGCGCCAAGTAGTCCGGGGCGGCCACGGTCAACAAACGGCTACGGCCCAAGTGCCGTTGCACCAGCCGTGAGGCCTTCAGCGGCCCCGAACGGATCGCCACATCGGCCCGCCGTTCGAGCAGATCGACCACCGTGTCGGTCAGCTCGATGTTCAAGGTGATCTGCGGATAAGCTTCCAGAAACGCCGGCACCAGCGGCACCAGGCAATGCAGGCCAAACGGCAGGTTGCTGTTGATATGGATGATCCCGCTGGGGCAGGCGGCATTGGCCACATCGCGCTCGGCGTTGTCGATCTGCTCAAGAATACGCAGGCTCTCGACATGGAAGCGCTCACCCTCGGCGGTCAGTTCCAGGCGCCGGGTCGAGCGCAGCAGCAGACGTGCGCCCAGGCGCTGCTCAAGGCGAGCGATCAGCTTGCTCACCGCCGATGGGGTCATGTCCAGGCGCCGCGCCGCTTCCGAGAAAGTACCGCAGGCGACCACTTCGGCAAACACTTCCATCTCGCCAGAGCGATTGATGTCCTTGGCTCGGATTTGCATGATTTGAATTCACAGCTGGTTGGAATTGCACGAGTCTACATCACAAACCGTGAGCCTCGTATCGTGTGCTGCATCTTTCACCTTGCGAGCATTTTTCATGACTACCCCCTCCTCCACACGCATTCACCCCGGGGTGTATGCGCTGGCCCTGACCGCCTTCGCCATTGGCGTGGCCGAGTTCATCGTGGTCGGCATTCTCCCGGCAATTTCCAACGACCTGGGCGTGACCCTGGCCACCGCTGGCGGCCTGGTCGGCCTGTACGCATTGGCACTGGCGGTGTTCACCCCGTTCATCGTCTTGCTGCTGGGGCGCTTGCCACGCAAGCCGGTGTTGGCTGGCCTGGTGGCAATCTTCCTGGCTGGCAACCTGCTCTCAGCGTTGTCCAGTGACTACTCGACGCTGCTGATCGGGCGACTGATCACCGCCGTCGCCCATGGCAGCTTCTTCGCCATTGGCGCCACGGTCGCGGCGAGCCTGGCACCCAAGGGCCAGGCCAGCAAAGCCATCGCCATCATGTTCGCCGGGCTGACCCTGGCCATGGTCATCGGGGTGCCGCTGGGCAGCTTCCTGGGCAATGCCATGGGCTGGCGCCTGCCGTTCTACGCGGTGGCCGCGCTCAGCGCACTGGCCTTGCTCGCCACCCTGTTCTGGCTGCCGGCGCTGAAAACCGGGGAAGCCGGGAGCATCCGCACCCAGTTGGCTGCGCTCGGCCAACCGGCGATCTGGTCGATGATGCTGGTTACCATTCTGGGCTTTGGCGCAAGCTTTGCCGCATTCACCTTCATCACGCCGATCCTCACCGACATCACCGGTTTCTCCTCGGCCACGGCCAGCAGCCTGCTGGTGGTGTTCGGCATCGCCACGCTGATCGGCAACCTCGCCGGGGGCCGGCTGGCCGACCGCCTGGGCTGGCAACGGGCGCTGCGCGTGCTGTTCGTCTTGCTGGCGGCAGTGCTGGTGTTGCTGGGCTTTTCGTTGTCGTCGCCAGTGGCCATGGTGGTACTGCTGTTCGTCTGGGGCGTTCTGGCTTTTGGCATGACGCCGGGCTTTCAGGCCGGCATGCTCGACACCGCTGGGCGCTACACCCCTAAAGCGGTGGATTTCGCCTCTGGGCTGAACATCTCGGCGTTCAACCTGGGCATCACCCTGGGTGAGACCGCCGGCAGCTACCTGGTGACCCACGGCCAACTGGCCCTCACCCCCTGGGCAGGCGTGGTCGCCGCGGTACTAGTGCACGTGCCGCTGGCGTGGCTGGTCTGGCGCGGCAAGCGCCCAGCGGTTGGCGCCGGTGCACAGGCAGGAGCGCAAGCGTGAGCGGCGCCCTGGCAAAACTCAGCGCTGGCGGCCTGAGCATCGGCCTGGAATTGCCGCTGGACAATGACTGGAGCACTCCGCGCGATCAGGCCCGGCAGCAGGTCGGCGGCCTGTTCGGGGTGCCGGACCTGGCCCAGCATGCAGAGCTGGCGACCCTCGCCGACCGGCTAGGTTTTCGCGCCCTGTGGGTACGCGACGTGCCACTGTACGACCCGCAATTCGGCGATGCGGCGCAGGTGTTCGAGGTGTTTACCTACCTCGGGTTTCTCGCTGGGGTTACCCGCAATATCCTGCTTGGCACAGCGGCAGTGGTATTGCCGATCCGTGAGCCGCTGCTGACTCTCAAGGCCGCAGCCAGCGTCGACCTGCTCAGCGGCTCACGCCTGTTGCTGGGCGTGGCCAGTGGCGACCGGCCAGTGGAATACCCACTGTTTGGCCGCGACTTCGACAGCCGCGGCGAACGCTTTCGTGAGCACATCGCGCTGCTACGCGACTGGCGTGGGGAGGGGTTGCCCGAACAGATCGAAGTCTTGCCGCGCCCTGCCCAACCGCTGCCGTTGCTGGTGGCCGGGCTGGCCCAGCAGAGCCCGGCGTGGGTGGGCGAGCATCTGGATGGCTGGTTGGCCTACCCCGGCACGCCGCAGGAGCACGTGCGGCGTGCGGCGTTGTGGCGCGAAGTGGCCGGGGCCAAGCCATACGTGTCGTTCCTGCACCTGGATCTGGACGACAACCCGCACACGCCGCTGCAGCGGCACCGCTTCGGCGCGATGGTTGGGCGCAATGGGCTGATTGCCGAGCTTGAGGCGATGCGGGAGGCGGGGGTGGCGCATATTGGCCTGCACCTGCGGCGCAATCGGCGGCCGCTGGATCAGACACTGGAGGAGCTGGCGGCGTTTGTCTTGCCGCATTTTCATGAGTCCGCCAGCAAGGGCCAGTGAAGCCCATTCGCGGGCAAACCCGCTCCCACAGGGTTCGCCTGGGAGCGGCGGTTTGGTCCCGTGTGCCAGGCGATAGGGCGGTACTGCTCAGGCCGGGCTCAGCGACTTGCGCTCCAGCCACTCCAACATCAATTCGCCCCAGGCGATATCTGCTTGCAAAGCCGCCTTGGCCTTGGCTGAATCACGCTTGCGCAAGGCCTCCAACACTTCGAAATGCTTGTGCTTGGCGCTGGCCAACTCCGCCTTGGGCACTTCGGCGTGGAAGGTGCTGAGCAGCGGCCCCATCATCACCCACATGTTCTCCAAGGTCTTGAAAATCACCGGCATGCGCGCTGCGGCAATCAGCCCAAAATGAAACTCGCGGTTAAGCAGCGAGGCCTTCTTGTAATCGACGCTGACCGCCGCCTGAAACGCCGCCTGCACCTGCTCCAGATGCTCCAGCTCAGCGGCAGAAATACGCTCGGCGGCCATCCCCGCCGCCTCGCCTTCGAGCAGGTGGCGAATCAATTGGATCTCGCGCAATTGGCTAACGGTCAGCTCTGGCACATAGATCGAGGTGGCCGCCTTCATGTCCAGGGCATGATCGCTGACCAGGCGGAAAATCGCCTCGCGCACCGGGGTGATCGACACCCCGAACTCCTCGGCCAAGGCACTGATGCGCAGGCGGTCACCCGGTTGGTACTGGCCGTCCATCAATGCCGTGCGGATGATGCTGTAGACCCGCTCGCTCAGGTTGCCTTTATCCAGGGGCTTGTGAACTGTCACGCTGGTTCTCTCTTGTCTGGTGAATGGCCCGGCGCCAGCTTCCAGTGATGGCGCCGCTGGGCGAGATGGCGAAAACGCATGATACATCATCATTCATACGCCGCCAGCACGCCCTCTGGTATCAGATGCGCGCGTCGCGCCTGCCCACCCCTTGCAGCAACACCGCCACCACGATGATCGCGCCTTTGATGATCTGCTGTGGGTAAGCCGGGACACTGAGCAGGTTCATGATGTTACCGATCAGCCCCAGCACCAGCACTCCAACCACGGTATAGAACAAACTGCCCTTGCCGCCGGACAACAGCGCCCCGCCAATCACGCAGGCAGCAATGGCATCCAGTTCGAGGGCCATGCCGGCACTGGGCGTGGCGACCCCGGAGCGCGAGGCGATGACCACCCCGGCCAATGCACTCAACCCGCCGCAGATGGCATAGGCAGCAAGCTTGTAGCGCTCCACCGGGATCCCTGCCAGGCGCACTGCGGTTTCGTTGCTGCCGCTGGCGATGATCAGCCGGCCAAAGGCGTTGTAACGCAGGATAAGCGCGAACACTGCAATCACCAGCACCGCCAACCATACCGGCCAGGGCACGCCGAACAGGCCGTCCGCCTGGCGACCGAAGTCGCGCAACAGCCCAGCGGCGCTCTGGCTGTCGGCGAGGCGTTGCGGCTGGCCATTGGAGAGTATGAACGCCAGGCCCCGGGCCACCGTCATCATCGCCAGGGTGGCAATGAACGGCGCCATGCGAAAGTAGGCCACGAAGCTACCCGTCACCAGGCCCATCAACACCCCAGCCGCCACGGCGATGGCGACCGCCAAAAACAGCCCGGCGCCACCCTCCAGCGGCACCAGGTTCAGGCTCATCGCCACGACGATACCGCCCACCGCCGCCACCGACGCCACCGACAAGTCGATGCCGGCGGTGAGGATGACGATCAGCATGCCGATGCTCACCAGCATCAACGGCGTCGATTGGCGTAGCAGGTTGCCCAGGTTCTGCCAGGTGAAGAAGTCCGCCGACAGGCTGCTGGCAACCACCACCAGCACCAGCAGCATGACCAAGGCGTTGTGCTGCAAAAAAAGACGCTGCAGCGAGCGCCCCCAGGCCTGCGGCTGGGCAGGCTCGCCCGGCAGGTTGCCGGCGGCCAGTTTGCTCAAGTTGTTATCCACGGTGTTCGACTCCCATCGCCAGACAGATCATTGCGTGTTCTTCGATCGCACTGCCGCCGAGCTCGCCAGCGATGGCGCCATCGCGCATCACCAGCACCCGGTCGCACATGCCGATCAGCTCAGTCATTTCCGAAGACACCAGGATGATCAATACCCCGGCTTCGGCCAGTTCATTGATGACCCGGTAGATCTCGGTCTTGGCGCCGACATCGACGCCACGGGTCGGCTCATCGAGAATCAACACCCGACAGCCGGCATCGACCCACTTCATCAGTGCGACCTTCTGCTGGTTGCCGCCTGACAGGTCACCCACTGCCTGCTCGATCGAGCCGGTCTTGAGCCGCAGTTGCTTGCGCAGCGCCTCGACCCCGGCGCGCTCGCGCCGGCCGTCGATCCAGCCGCAGCGGCCGGTGTAGGGCGAATTTGGCCGCAAGGCGGCGTTGATCCGGATCGACATCTCCAGCAGCACGCCTTGCTGTTTGCGGTCTTCGGGGAGCAAGCCAATGCCGTGGCCGATGGCTTCACGCGGGTTGCGATTGCGCAGCAGCTGGCCATCCAGGCGGATGCTGCCGGCACTGCTGCGCTCGGCGCCGAACAATGCGCGCATGGTTTCGGTGCGGCCCGAGCCGACCAAGCCGCTGAATCCCAACACTTCGCCGGCACGCGCCTGGAAGCTGATATCGCGCACCAGCGGCCCGGCGCACAAGCCCTCGACCTGCAAGCGCATCTCACCCAAACTGGCCTTGCGCGGCGGAAACAGATCGCTCAGCTCACGACCGATCATCATCTGCACCAGGCCGCGTTCATCGATGGCCGACAGCGGCAAGGTGCCCACCGTGCGGCCATCCTTGAGCACCGTGGCGCGGTCACAGATCCGGAAGATTTCGTCCATGCGGTGCGAGACGTAGATGATGCATACGCCCTTGCGCCGCAGCTCATCGAGGATGCGAAACAGCTGCTCGGTCTCATGCGAGGTGAGCACCGCCGTCGGCTCGTCGAACACCAGCACCGACGCGTTGCGTGACAGCGCCTTGGCGATTTCCACCGCCTGCTGGTGGGCTACCGGCAACGCGCCGACTGCGCGGCGCTCGTCGATATTGGCAAAACCCAACTCGTCGAGAATGCGCCGCGCCTTGGCCCGCAGCGTGGCCCACTGCACCAGGCCCTTGCGCGCGCCGAGGTCATCGATGCAGATGTTCTCGGCCACTGACAGGTGTGGCGCCAAGGCGAACTCCTGGTAGATCACCGATACCCCCAGGCGCAGGGCGTCGGCCGGCTTGGCGATGCTCGCCGGTTGCTGGTGCAACAGCACCTCGCCGGCATCGCGCAGGTAAGCGCCAGCGAGGATTTTCATCAAGGTCGATTTACCCGCGCCGTTCTCGCCCATCAGTGCGTGAATCTCACCGGCCTGGGCGCTGAAACTGGCGCCACTCAGCGCGCTGATGCCACCGAAAGCCTTGTGGATGTCGCGCAGTTGCACCGCGGTAGTGTTTGCTGCATTCATAGGTCATGCCTCTGCAAGCGGCGCGCTGCCTGGGCAGGCGCCGCATCCGCGGGAGTCAGCGCATGGCTGCCTTGAGCTGGTCGATGGAACGGAACGCCGGCAACCGCTCGACACTGGCCGGGGCCTGTTCGAGCTGGATGAACTGCTCGACATTGGCCGGGGTGATCAGCTCGACCGGAAAGTACGAGGCCAACGGCAAGTTGTTGGCGGCAAGCCGGCCATCGAGGATCTGATGGATCAGCTCGATAGCCGCCACGCCAGTTTGCGAACCACTGTTGCTGGCGGTGACCAGCAGCTTGCCCTGCTTGATCAGCTCCAGCGCGACCTTGAAGCTGCCAGCTGCGGCAGCGACTCGCACCTGTCCCGCCTTGCCGGCGTTGTCGACGGCGTTGATCGCACCGATGGCGATGAAGTCGTTCTCCGCCAGGATCAGGTTGAGGCGTTCGCCGTGGGCACTGAGGATGTCTTCGCTGGCAGCCAGGCCGCCCTCCTCGGTCCAATCGCCACGCCCCCAGGCAAGCACATTGAAGCCCCCTTCAGGCCAGCTAAAACTGCCCTTGGCCTTGACTTGCTGGAACAGCTCGAACCCCTTGAGCAGGGCATCCTCCCTGGACAAGCCGAGCTTGCGCTGTTCGGCGCGGGCCTGAACGATCCCGGAGATCATGCCGTTGAGACGGCTCTCGGAAGTGGAGTTGCCCATCACCCCGATGACCATGGCCGCGTTGATCTCGCTGGCCGGATCGCTGTGCTCGACCACGTAGCGCCCCGCCTCGACACCGCTGCCGTAGGGGTTACCGGTACTGGTGGTGATAACCGGCGCTCGGGCGTCCGGCGCGGTACCGACGGTAATTACCGGGATCCCTGCCGCCACTGCCCGCTCGACATCGGCCACCGAGCCGAGGATGTCGGTGGGGTCGATGACGATCACATCGACGCCAAGGGTGATGAAGTTATCGACCTGGGCGCTCTGGCGCGCGACATCGCTGTCGGCGACCTGCACCTGCATGTCATAGCCATAGCGTTCGGCCAGGCTACGGGCGTCGTCGATCATCGACACGAACCAAGGGTTGCCGAGGGTGATCTCGGTCCAACCGATACGCAGGCGCTCGCCCTTCTGTTTCAGCGGCAGGGCCTTGTCGACCTGGCTACGATCAGCCATTTGCGGATCGACCAGGCCCGACAGCGCGGTATTGGGGATCAGTTGGTACAGCGGGTGGCGCGCCTCGGCGGCGGCTGGGCCGGCCAGCAGCGCAGTCATGGCCAGGGTGGCAAAAGTACGGGCAACGGTTTTGTTCATCTTATTGTTCTCCAAAGTTGCCGGGCGAAGGCTCACAGCTCGATCCAGGTGGACTTGAGCTCGGAGTACTTGTCCAGGGCGTGCAGCGAGCGGTCGCGGCCGTTGCCCGATTGCTTGAAACCACCGAACGGCATGCTGATGTCGCCACCGTCGAAGCAATTGACCCACACGCTGCCGGCACGCAGGCCACGGGCCATCTGGTGGGCGCGGGACAGATCGGCGGTCCACAGGCTGGCGGCCAGGCCATAGGGGGTGTCGTTGGCGATGCGCAAGGCCTCGAGATGATCGCGGGCAGTGATCACCGACAGCACCGGGCCGAAGATCTCTTCGCGGGCGATGGTCATGTCATTGCTGACGTTGTCGAAAATGGTTGGCGGGATGTAGTAGCCCTCGGCGCCCAGGCCATGCTTGACCCGCTCGCCGCCAAGGATCAGCTGGGCGCCCTCCTGCACGCCCTTGTCGATGTAGCCCAGTACCCGCTGCAATTGACTGGCATCGACCATCGCGCCCAGCTCGGTGGTTGGGTCCAGCGGGTCGCCAACATTGATTGCCCGGGCCACCTTGAGCACCTCGGCAACGAACTCGGCGCGGATACCCGCCTCGACGATCAGCCGCGACGGCGCCACGCAAACTTCGCCCTGATTGAAGAACATCGATCGCGCTGCGGTGGTCGCGGCTTTTTCCAGGTCGCGGCAGTCATTGAGGATGATGTTCGGCGTCTTGCCGCCACACTCGAGCCAGACGCGCTTCATGTTCGACTGGCCGGAGTACTGCAGAAACAACTTGCCGACTTCGCCGGAGCCGGTGAATACCAGGGTGTCGACATCCATGTGCAGACCGAGGGCCTTGCCGGCGGTGGGACCAAAGCCGGGCAAGACGTTGAACACCCCCGCCGGAATGCCTGCCTCTGCGGCCAGCTGGGCGATGCGCAGGGCCGTCAACGGCGACTGCTCGGCAGGCTTGAGGATCACTGAGTTGCCCATGGCCAGAGCCGGCGCGACCTTCCACATGGCCATCAGCATGGGGAAGTTCCACGGCGTTACCGCCGCCACCACGCCAATCGCTTCGCGGGTCACCAGGCCCAATGCTGCAGGGCCCGAGGGGGCGACTTCGTCGTAGAGCTTGTCGCAGCTTTCGGCGTACCACTGCAGGCAATCGAGCACAGCGTGAACGTCGAAACCTGCGCTTTCGCTGATCGGTTTGCCCATGTCGAGGGTTTCCAGCAGCGCCAGCTCATCCATGTGCTGCTCGAACAGTGCAGCAAAGCGCAGCAGGACTTTCTTGCGTTCCCTGGGGGTGCGCTGCGCCCAGACGCCGCTGTCGAAAGCACGCCGCGCGGCCTTGACGGCAAGGTCGACGTCTGCGGCCTGGCACGAGGCGACTTGGTTGAGCACCCGGCCATCGCGGGGCGAAATGTTGTCGAAGGTTTCGCCACTCTGGGCATCGACAAAGCGGCCGTCGATAAATGCTTGGCCCAGCAGCGTGAGCTGGCTGGCACGTTGCTGGACGCTGGTGAGGTCAACGAAATTGGCAAGGCTCATGATTCACTCCATTCATACATGATGCATCATTAAAAAAGCGACACGGCGCCGTGTGGCAGCATCGCCCTAGAAGCTCACTTCGGTTTTCAGGCCCCAGACCACCACGCTGCGGTCATGCTCGAAGCCGCCGGGGTTGCGTACGTACTGCACATTAGGTCTGAGGGTCAGCGCCGGGCTCAGGCTCAGGCCGTAATACAGCTCAAGTGGGTACTCGACATCGGCGCGCTGCGGTTGCCCACTGGCTTGCTGCACACGCCGGGCCGAACGCGGGTTGACCTCCAGGCGGCCCAAGGCAACGCCAATCTCGTCCTGCGGGCGCTGGGCCAATGGCCCACTGATGAAGGCGCCCACATGCCAAACCCGTTCGATGCTGGAAACATCCCGGTCAGACTGGATGAAGTTGGCGAACAGGGTCAGGCCGCGCGCGGGGTTGCGCGTACTCTGGTAGACGCGCTGTTCGGCCATGGCGTAATAGCCGTTGGCCTGATCGTGCTGCTTGGCTTGCGCGCCAGTCAGGCCGATGGGCTGGCCGTCGACATCGCGGTAGATATCGGCGTAGTCGCCCGTGTTGCGCCACAGCCCGAGCCGATAGCTGCCCGGCAAGCCATTGAAGCTCGGCTTCCAGGCCAGCTCACCTACAGCCAGGTAGCCGCTGGTGCCTGACGGGCTGGCGAAATTCAACCCTTGGCTGTTCTCGGTAAAACGTGGGTTGACCTGATAAATCGCGGTATTGAGCCACCAGTCATCGGCCAACTGCGCAGCCAGGGTGGCGCCCCATTGGCTGACCGGCCAGGTGAACCAGTTGGGGGTGATGTAGCCCGGAACGGCGCCGCAAAAGGTGAGGTTCTGAAACTTGCAGGAAAACGGGAACACATCGCCGCTCATCGGCAGCCGCCCGACTTTGAGCAGCAGGCGTTCATCGAGCAGCGCCTGCTGGTAATACATCTGCACCAAGCGGGTGACGCTGCCGTAGCCGTAGATTTCCTGGGCGGCCAACAACGTACCGGTGTTGGCCTCTTGGGTCAGGCTCTCGCCATTGCGGTTGCTCAGGGTCAGGCGAAACGCCGCGCCCTGCCAGCCCAGCAGGCGCTGTAGGTCGAAGCGCGCATCGGCCATCAGCTGATCGCTGTAAGTGCCCTTGTGCTGCTCGCCGCCCTGGGTGTTGTAGGCCAGCTCGTTGACATAGGTGAACTGCAGGTCCACGCCCTGCTCATGCAGGCGGGTACGCTGGCCTTGCCAGTCGCCGAAGAGAAAGTTGGCCGGTGAATAGCTGTCGGCCTGGGCCAGGGGCAAGGCGCACGCGCCCAGTAGCCCGACCCCGATCAAGGTGGATCTTGCCATTGCGTTGAATTCCCGAAACTGGTTGTTGTGGTTGTTGTTCAGCGGTTCGAGTGTGCAAAGGTGGTGCGTGGTATTGAATGCAGTGGTGCACGCGTCGCGGCGTTAGCCGCGACGCGAAATGTTCAGCCGATCCGATCTAGAGGCACTGCCTGACGATCTCGACCACCTCCCGCTGATCACGAATCGGTTTCGGGTGGCACGCCAGGTCCTGGTTGAAACTGGTCCAAACCACTTGGGCAAACTCATCGACCTGCTCGGGCTTGAGGCCATAGCTGCCGAAAGTGTCGCGCACGCCCAGGCGAGCGAAGTGAGCGCTGACAATCTCCGGCAACCGAGCTGCACGCAGGCCCTCGGCCAGGGTATGGGTGCTGGGGTCAAGAATTTCGGCCACGCGGGCGAACTTGTCGGCGGCCACCGGCAAGGTCCAGCGGATCACCTGCGCGGTGCTGGCCGCTACCGTGCCGCCATGCGGGGCATCGGTCATCGCCCCCAGTGGCTGGCCGAGCGCGTGCGACACGGTAACCCCAGCGCCAGCGATGGCCATGCCGCCCAAGGTCGAGGCAAAGGCCATGCGCGCCCGCGCCTCCAGATCATCACCCTGTTCGACACAGCGCAGAGCATTGGCCGCGAACAGGCGAATCGCCTCCAGCGCGACCATCTCCACCCAGGGCGTGGCGTGGATGCTGATATAGGCCTCAAGGGCATGGCAGAAGGTATCGACCGCGGTCAGCGCGGTTAGCCGCGGCGGCTTGGAAACCAGAATCTGCGGATCGATCAAGGCCACATCCGGATAGATGTGCGGATTGACGATGGCGCACTTGAGGCCCAGCGCTGGGTTGTTGATGACGGCAAACGGCGTTGCCTCGGTGCCGGTGCCGGAAGTCGTCGGCACTACCAGCAACGGCAGGCCGCGTGTCTGCGGACGGGTCACCGGCTCACCGAGGCGCTCGGTGTAGTCCCAGCAACTGCCGCCATGCACGGCGACGAAAGCCACGGCCTTGGCCGAGTCGATCGCACTGCCGCCGCCAATCGCCACCACCACTTGGCAGCCACTGTCACGCACCAACGTCACTGCACGATCGATGGTGGTATGCCGTGGGTTGGGCACAATGTCGTAGAACTCCACTGCGCTGATGCCGCGCTCGGCAAAACTGCCCAGCACCTGGGCGACCAGCTCGCTGCCTTGCAGGAACGGGTCGACCATCAGCAGTACCTTGTTGCCATAGGGGGCTACCTTTTCGCCCATGCGGCGGATCGCCCCGACCTCAAAATCCAGTTTGACCGGCAGGCTTGCCTGAAATGCTTTCATCTACTCACCTCTGCTAATGGCCGATGGCAGATCCCGAGCACCCGATGTGCTCAGGATCGATCCGCCTTTTTTGTAGAATTCGCCCAGGTCGCTGGCGGCGATCAGCGCCGCGCGCATTTCCCAGGCGGTGACTTCGAACGGCTCTACCCGGCTGGTCTGCTGCGGCGATGCGGCGATTTGGACCACTTGCTGCAACTCCTCTTCGCTGAGGTCGGCCAGGCCCAGATCGGCAAAACACACCGGCAGGCCGATCGCCAGGCACAGCCCCAGCAATTGATCCAACTCGCTGGCCGGTGCGCCTTCCAGAAGCAGCATCACCAGGGTGCCGAAGGCGACGTACTCCCCGTGGTAGGCCGTGGCGCGCGCACCCAGCACGCTGAATCCGCAATACACCGCATGGGCAGTAGCCACGCCGTTGCTCTCAAAGCCGATGCCGCTCATCAACGCATTGGCCTCGATCACCCGATTGAGCGCCTTGGTGACGATCTGCCGGGAACAGGCCATGACCGCTTGCACGGCGTCGGCCTGGAGTACCTGGTGGCACAGCTGGGCAATCGCCATCGAGGTGAGGGTGGGTTTGCCGCCGCCCTCGCTCGACTGCAATCCGCCACCGGCCAGGCCGAGGAAGTTGTCGTTGTCACCTTGCACGCAGGTACGCGCTTCGTAATAGGTAGCCAAGGCGTCGCCGATGCCAGCAACCAACAAGCGCACCGGCGCCTGAGCGATCACCCAGGTGTCGACCACCACTACGTCCGGGCTGCGCTCATGAAACAGCACGTCATCGAAACTGCCATCTGGGTGATACAGCACCGACAAGGCGCTGGTCGGGGCGTCGTTGGAGACCACGGTGGGCACGATGCACAGCGGCAAGCGCGCTTGCTGTGCCACTGCCTTGGCGGCGTCGAGCACCTTGCCGCCGCCCACGCCAATCACCCCATCGCAGCCCAGGCTGTGCTGCAACGCAACCAAGCGCTGGACCTCGGCGCGGGTGACTTCGCCATCGAAGACGGCGTAGTGAAGGCTCAGGTCGGGTTGATCGAAGCTGATGGCCAGGGTCTGTTTGAGGCTATCCAGACGGCCCTGGCTGGTGATGATCAGAAAGCGTTGGCCAAACCAGGCGATGTGCCGGTAGAGGCGCTCAAGCTCTTTGTAGCCCTGAATGTAGCGGCCGGGTGCGGCGAAGATCTGGGTCATTCGCACCTCCCGCCACGTTCGAGCGGCAACGCACAACGCACTGCTTGCATGGGTTCATCCTCGCCTTTTCTTAGGCTTTTGTTGTTCTTGCTATCAGGACGCTCACCGGCTGGGGGCCAAGTGAAAACATGATATATCATATTTATTTTTTACGTGCCAAGCGCGATCCTTTGACTTCAAGGCAAAACACTTTTGCTTGAGACGCTATGCTAAACAAAAGATATATGATGCATTAATAGACGTGTATTCCCTGAACCTGTCCGCAAAAGGAAGCAGCCATGCCAATCACCGGCACCACCCGAGTCGTGGTCCACCTGACCTACCCGGCCAAGCATTTGCGCACGCCGTCCTTCTTCAACCCGCTGCTTGAACGCCTGGGCCATGACGGCGTGCTGGTGCCTTGGGAGGTTTCACCCGCCAACCTGGCCTTAGCCTGGCAAGGCCTGCGCGGGATCGAGAACCTCGCCGGGGTGATCGTCACCGTGCCGCACAAGATCGAAGTCGCTCACCTGTGTGATGAACTCCAGGGCACAGCGCAGTTGCTCAAGGTGTGCAACGTCGCCCGCCGTTTAGCCGATGGGCGCTTCACTGGGCGGATGTTCGATGGCGAAGGGTTTGTCCGTGGCCTGAAAAACCAAGGCCACAGCCTGGCCGGCAAACGCGTGCTGCTGCTTGGCGCCGGTGGCGCCGCCACGGGGATAGCCCACGCCCTGCTGGCCGAGCCGTTGGCGCAGTTGGTGATCAGCAATCGCTCCGCGGCCAAGGCCCAGGAGCTGGCGATCCAGCTGCAAGGCCTGGTGCCTGGTCGTCAGGTGGCAGCCGGTGCCGCCGATGGGCGTGGCTTCGATGTGGTGATCAATGCCACCGCCTTGGGGCTGAAGGCCAATGACCCGTTGCCGCTGCCGGTGGAAACGCTCGATCCGGGCACGCTGGTCGGCGAAGTGGTGATGAACCCTGATGTCAGCGCGTTGCTCGAGGCCGCTCAGGTGCGTGGCTGCCAGATTCACAAGGGCGTGCACATGCTCACCGGGCAGGTTGAGTTGTTGGCTGATTTTCTGTTCGGCCACTAATGCCCGGTCGAAACCCGCTGTCTTGCCCCTACACAAAAACCTCTATAACGGAGCACTACATGACCAAGATCGCAATCATCACCGGTGGCGGCTCAGGCATCGGCCTGGCCACTGCCCAGCGCCTGCTCGCCGACGGTTACCAGGTGCATACCCTGGGCCTGGGCGAACCTGAGCAATCGATTGCAGGTATTCACTATCAGGAGCTGGATGTCACCAGCGACGCCGCCGTCAACGATTTCTTCAGCCGTTTCGAACGTATCGATGCGCTGATCAATGCCGCCGGCGTCATCGACCACAGCCGTGAATGGCAACTGGACGGTTTCAGCCGCGTACTCGAGGTCAACCTCACCGCCGTCATGCGCATCAGCAACGCCGCCCTGCCCGCGCTCAAGCTGGCCCGCGGTGCGGTGGTCAATTTCGCCTCGATGTGGGGCATCTTCGGCTCAGCCAAGACTCCGGCCTATGCCTCGAGCAAAGCGGCCATTGCTGAACTCACCCGCTGCCAGGCCGTGGCCTGGGCGGGCGACGGAGTGCGCTCGAATGCCGTGGCACCAGGCTGGATTGTGACCCAGCTATCACGCCGCGCCTACGAAGACCCGAGCCGCTCAGCCAGCATCCTGTCACGCATTCCAATGCAGGCCTGGGGCCAGCCTGAAGACGTGGCCAACGCCATCGCCTTCCTGGTCTCGGCCAACGCTCGCTACATCACCGGCACCACCCTGGCCGTCGACGGTGGTTATTCGATCGCCTGATTCATCACCGGACTGACCTACGGCCGTCACTGCCAGCTGAAGTCGCTTGACGGCCAAAACGCATGATATATGATGCATCACACATGACCGAGATCCTCGCGCGTCTCGCATAACAACAACAAGCAGTCACAAAGAGGTGCCGTATGAATCTGGTATTCGGATCGCCCGGGCGCTACGTGCAAGGCCCTGGTGTACTTGATGAGGCAGGCCAATACCTGGCCCATTGCGGCCGCAGCGCCGTGGTGGTCATCGACAGTTTCGTCATCGGCCTGGTCAAGGAGCGTCTGGACGCCACCTGCGCCCGCGCCGACGTCCAACTGCACTACATCACCTTCGATGGTGAGATCACCGCCCAGGGCATCGCCGCCCTGCGCCAGTCCGCCGCACGGTTTGCCTTCGACATGATCCTGGCAGTCGGTGGCGGCAAGTCGATCGACGCCGGCAAAGCCCTGGCTCACTCCTCTGGCGCCGCCCTGATCAGCATGCCCACCGTGGCCTCCAACGATGCGCCGACCTCGAAGAACTTCGTCGTCTACGACGAGCATCATCAGCTCAGCGAAGTCGGCCACCTGCTGAGCAGCCCACGCTATGTGCTGGTCGATACCCGCCTGATCGCCCAAGCCCCCCGCCCGTTCCTGCTGGCGGGCATCGCCGATGCCCTGACCAAGAAGTTCGAAGCCGAACAGTGCCTTAAGGCTGGCGGCGTCAATATGTTCGGCGCCCGCCCTTCGCTGGCTGGCGTAACCCTGGCCCGCGAGTGCTACCAGGTGCTGCGCGCGCACGCTGAAGACGGCCTGGCGCTGGCTGGCAGCGGCGAAGTCAACGAATCGTTCGAACGCCTGATCGAGGCCGTGCTGCTGATGAGCGGCCTGGGCTTTGAGAGTGGCGGCCTGTCGATCGCCCACGCAATGACTCGCGGCCTGTCGAAGATCCCTGGCGCGCGCGACCAGGTGCACGGCTGGCAGGTTGCCTACGGCCTGCTGGTGCAACTGGTGCTTGAGGACCGCGAAGCGGCGTTCATGGCTGAGCTGCTGGCCTTCTACCGACGCATCGGCCTGCCCTGCAACTTGGTCGATTTGGGCGTCGATGTGCTCGATCAAGCGACCCTGCTGCAGGTTGCCGAGCCGACCCTGCAAGCGCCCCACGCGCGCAATTTCCTGCGCGCCAACGGCCACCCCCTAACCAGTGATGAACTGATCGAGGCCATGCGCGCGCTCGAATCTTTGACCCGCTGAATTTCCCCGGCAACACCCACCCTGCGATGCCTGCATTTGGAGGTAGAGATGGCTACACCCCGTAAAACCCTCGAGGCCTGGAAAGCCAGCGATTTCGTGCCCAGCGCCGAGACCGTCGCCCACCTGCGCGACCGGGCGAAATTCGTCCGCCTGGAAACCATCCGCCTGATCGAGATCGCCAAGACTGGCCACTACACCTCGGTGTTCTCCGCCGCCGAGCTGTTCTCCGCCCTTTACTACGACGTACTGAACTTGCGCCCAGAAGAGCCGAACTGGGCTGGCCGTGACCGCTTCCTGATGGGCAAGGGCCATGCTGCCGTCGGCCAATTTCCGATTCTGGCCGACCTCGGCATCTTCCCCAAGCAATGGCTGGATGACTACACACGCCTGGGTAGCCCTCTGGGCGATCACCCTGATATGCGCAAAGTACCCGGTATCGACTTCTCGTCCGGCTCCATCGGCCATGCCCTGTCCGGTGGCTTGGGCATGTGCCTGGCCCAGCGCTTCACCGGCCATGAATATGACGTGTTCGTCATGCTCGGCGACGGCGAAATGCAGGAAGGCCAGGTCTGGGAAGCGGCCATGGGCGCAGCCCATCACAAGGCCAGCCGACTGATCGCGATTGTCGATCGCAACGGCTTCCAGCTCGACGGCAGCGTGGACGATGTCATCGGCGTCGAGCCGCTGGATGAGAAATGGCGCGCCTTCGGCTGGGAGGTGCACGTGATCGACGGCCACGACATCGCCGAGGTGACCACCACCCTGCGCAAGGTCAAGGCCGACGAAAACCGCGACAAACCGGTCTGCATCATCGCCAAGACCGTCAAGGGCAAAGGGGTTTCCTACATGGAAACCGAGCCGGGCTGGCACCTGGGTTACCTGGACCCTGAAGACGCCAAACGCGCCATCGCTGAAATCGAAGCCAAGGAGATCTGAACCATGAGCGCCCCCCTGTCCCCCAACTCCTGGCAATACCGTGGCCTGAACGCCATGAACCCAGGGCTTTCCTACCTCTCCGATGCCCTGATCGAGTTGACCCGCGAGGGTCATCCGGTGATGGCAGGCTCCGCCGACCTGCAGTATTCCAACGGCCTGAACAAGTTCGCCACGGCGTTCCCGGATCGCTACATCCAGTTCGGCATTTCCGAGCAGAACATGGTCACCGCCGCCGCCGGCCTGGCCACCTGTGGGGTGATGCCGTTCGTGGCGACCTTCGCCTCGTTCCTCGGCCTGCTGTGCTGCGAACAGATCCGCATGGACGTCGCCTACTCGGCGCAACCGGTGCGCCTGATCGGCCACCACACCGGGATCTCGCTGGGCTTCTACGGCACCTCGCACCACGCCACCGAAGACATCGCGACCATGCGCTCGATCGCCGACCTGGCGGTGGTTTCGCCCTCCGACGGGCCGCAACTGGCCGCAGCGATCAAGGCCTCGGCCAGCTACGACAAACCGGTGTACTTCCGTATCGGTCGTGGTCGCGACCCGATCATCTACGAGAACGGCGCCAGCTTCGAATTCGGCAAGGCCACCGAGCTTGTGCAGGGCGAAGAGCTGACCATCATTGCCTGTGGCATCACCGTGCATCCGGCGTTGGCCGCTGCGCGCAAGCTCAATGCCGAGGGCCGTTCGGTGGGTGTGATCGACATGGCGTCGATCAAGCCGATCGACCGTGAGGCGATCCTGCAGGCCGCCGCGCGCAGCAAGCGGATGATGACGGTCGAGGAGCACAACGTGCTCGGCGGCCTGGGCGCGGCCGTGGCCGAGGTGCTGGCCGACGAGGGTGTCGGGATCAAGCTCAAGCGCCATGGGATCTATGACGAGTACAGCCTGATCGCACCACCGACCCACCTCTACCAGCACTACAAGCTCGACGCCGCTGGCATCGAGGAAGTGGCGCTCGCGCACCTCGCGAGCTGACGTCCGCCGCTGTACGGGCAGCGCCAGCCCTGGCGCTGCCCGCCCCTTTCGCTCGGAGCCAACAATGAACAATATGACCGAGACCCTGCCCGGCAGCGTGGCCCAGGCCACGCCAGGCGCTGTCAACCTGCGCCGCAAATCCTTGCTCGCCACTGGCGTCGGCAACCTGCTGGAGTGGTTCGACTGGACCCTCTACACCGTCGCCTCGGTGTACATCGCCGCCGCCCTGTTCGACAAAAGCAACCCCACCTCCGCGCTACTGGCCACCCTTGCCGTGTTCGCCGCAGGCTTTTTGCTGCGCCCCTTGGGCGGCATCGTCTTCGGCATCCTCGCCGACCGCCTCGGCCGGCGCACCGTGCTGCTCAGCACCATGCTGCTGATGGCCGGCGCCAGCCTGCTGATCGCCTTTATCCCCTCCTATGAAGCCATTGGCAGCTGGGCCTCGGCCTTGCTGCTGGGTGCGCGGCTGATCCAGGGCTTCGCCCATGGCGGCGAGACCACCACCTCCTACGCCTATATCGCCGAAATTGCCCCGCCGAAACGCCGTGGGCTATGGTCGAGCACGGTGTTTTTCGCCGTCGGCAGCGGCTCGTTGCTGGCGACCTTCTACATGGCCCTGCTGACCTCGGTGCTCAGCGTCGAAGACATGCAGCAATGGGGCTGGCGTATCCCGTTCGCCACAGGAGGTGTGCTGGCCGTGGTCGCCCTGTGGCTGCGGCGCAACATGATGGAGAGCGAGCACAGTCCAAGTGCCAGTCATACCTCGCTGCAGGCGCCTTGGAGCCGCGGCCAGGTCGTGCAGCATGGCGTGCGCTTGTTCCTCTATGAAGCCGGAGCGACCCTGACCTACTACACCTGGGTGACCTCGGCGTCGATCTACGCCATGACCGTCAAGGGCATGGATCCGCACAGGGCGTTCATGATGAGTTGCGTTGCCCAGGTGATCTACCTGGCCTTCCTGCCGGTGTGTGGCTGGCTGTCGGACCACTGGGGGCGCAAGGTCTGCGCGCTGATCTCGCTGCTGGGCATTGCCGCGACGCTGTTCCCGCTGTGGGGCATGATCTCTAGCGAGCCATGGACACTGATGGTGGCGCAGACAGCCGGGTTGATGCTGGTGGCGTTCATCACCGGCTGCAAGCCGGCATCGATCTCCGAGCAGATTCCGACGCGCTATCGCACGCGGATGTTTGGGGTGTGCATTTCCTTGGGGGTGGCCGTATTTGGCGGGACCGCCTCATACCTGACCACCTGGTTGTATTCGCAGCAGATCGGCTGGATGTTCAATGTCTACCTGATTGTGGTGGCGGTGATTGCCAGTGCAGTGGTGCTGATGTGGAAGAACAACCACGGGGTGCCGATCGATCAAGTTTGAAGCACCCCCTTGCTCTAAACCTACTGGCCTCTTCGCGGGCAAGCCCGCTCCCACAGGGTCCGAGTCGTTCGCAGTATTTGCGTTGAGTCAGGACTGACTCAACGCCGGCCTGAAGTCAACGCGATACCTGTGGGAGCGGGCTTGCCCGCGAAGCATTCACCGCTGGCCTGAAGCCTTATCCACCCAGCGCACTTACCAACAATGCCTGGTTCTGCCACTGCGCGGTGCGCACCATTGCCAGCGCACTCTGTGCGCCGAGCTGACTACGCTGGGCCTCCAGCACATCGAGCAATGGCGCCTCGCCTGCCTGCCAAGACCGGCGAATCTGCTCCAGCGCCGAGCCCGCCTGCTCGGCTGAGCGTGCGAGCAACACCTGACGCTCAGCATTGCGCTGCGCCGCCGCCAACGCCGACTCCACCTGCGCCACTGCCACCAGTACCGTGCGCCGATACGCCAGCAACGCCTCGCGCGCCTCGGCATCCCGCAGCGCCACCTGAGCTTTGCGCCGACCGCCATCGAACAACGGCGCACTGGCATTCACCCCTGCCAGCCAGAAGGTCGAACTGGCCAGGTTGGCAGCACTCATGCCGTTGATCAAAGACCCTATTGCCGCCGACAGGCTCAAGCGCGGCATCAGCTCGGCTTTGGCCACGCCCACTCGGGCATAGGCGGCAATTACCCGCGCTTCCGCCGCTTTCACATCCGGTCGCTGGCGCAGCAGATCGGCTGGGGTGCCGGCGTCTTGCACGGCCACTTCGCGCACGCTGACCGGGCTTTGCTGCATCTGCCCATACAGCTCTGCACCGGGCATGGCCAGCAGTACCGAAAGCCGATGCACAGCACGCTGCCACTCCAGTTGCAACGCCGGCACCCGCGCCGCAGTGCTATCAGCCTGGGCCCGCGCGCGCAGCACATCAGCTTGCGGGCTGCTGCCGGCTGCATACAACTGCTCACTCAACTGCGAGGTCTCAGCCTGGCTCTGCGCGCTCTGTCGAACGATGGCCAGGCGTTGCTCCAAGCCTCGCGCCTGGGCATAGGCCTGGACCACATCGCCCACCAAGGCGACGCGCACCGCGCGCGCCTGCTCCTCGCTGGCAAGCATTTCGGCATCGGCGGCCCGCACACCTTCGCGGATGCGTCCAAACAGGTCGAGTTCCCAACTGGCGCCCACCCCCAGCGACACCGGCTCATCGATCACCGCGTCGCTAAAACCAGTCTGGTAGGCCGAGGTGCGCTGGCGAGCCGCGCTGGCGCCGAGGTCCAGATTCGGGCTACCAGCGGAGGCGCTGACCTGATGCAAGGCGCGCGCCGCATCGATGCGCGCCAAGGCAATCTGCACATCGAGGTTGTCGTCCATTGCGCGCTGCACCAAGCGGTCGAGTAGCGGGTCATGGTAGCCACGCCACCACTGTGTGGTGATCGTCAGCGGCGCCGTGGACGGGGCATTGATGTACTGCGCGGGCGGCGCGGCGCTGTCCGGTGGCAAGCTCGGCGCAGCACAGGCGCCAAGCAGCGCCGCGGTGAAAGCCAGCAGGGGAAAACGAAGACGAGTATTCATGGCTGGATGTCCTGTTCAGCAGCCGCAGGCTGCGCCGAAAGCCGCTGCTCGCCACCGGCCAGGCGGCGAATCAGCACATAGAAGACTGGGGTGAACAGCAGGCCGAACAAGGTCACGCCGATCATCCCGAAGAACACCGCCGAGCCCACCGCCAGACGCATTTCAGAACCGGCGCCTTCAGACAGCACCAGCGGCAGCACACCGAGGATGAACGCCAGCGAGGTCATCAGGATCGGCCGCAAGCGCAAGCGACAGGCCTCGACCACGGCGGTAACGATGGCCTGCCCTTGCTGCTCCAACTGGCGGGCGACTTCGACGATGAGGATGGCGTTCTTCGCTGCCAAGCCCACCAGCACGATGAAGCCGATCTGGGTGAGGATGTTGATATCCAGGCCCATCAGGCGCACGCCACCGGCCGCCGCCAACAGACACATCGGCACGATCAACAGGATGGCCAGGGGCAGGCTCCAGCTGCCGTACTGCGCCGCCAACACCAGATAAACGAACACCACACACAGCGGGAAGACCAAAAGGCCCATGTTGCCAGCGGTGGTCTGCTGGTAGCTGAGGTCGGTCCATTGATAGCTGATACCCGCCGGCAGATGCTCGCCTGCCAACCGTTGCATGGTCTGGATGGCGTAGTCCGAGCCCAGGCCCGGCAAGGTGTCGCCGTTGATCTCAGCAGTCGGGAACAGGTTGTAACGCGGGAAGCGCTCGACGCCGAGGGCTTCGTGCAGTTGGGTTACGCTGGCCAACGGCACCATCTGCCCAGCCTCGTTGCGCACCTTGACCCGCGCCAGGTCCTCAGGGCTGACCCGATACGGCAAGTCAGCCTGGGCAGTGACCCGATAGGTACGCCCGACCAGGTTGAAGTCATTGATGTAGGTCGAGCCAAAGTAGGTCTCGATGGCCTGGTTGATCTGGCTGCTCGGCACCCCCAGCATCTCGGCGCGCTCGCGGTCGAGTTCGACGAACACCTGCGGCGTGCTGGCCGAGAACGGCGAGTACACCCCGGTCATGCCCGGCGTAGCGTTGGCCGCAGCGATCAGCTCAACGGTGGCCTTGGCCAGCGCCTCGCTGCCCAGCCCAGCGCGGTCTTGCAGACGCAGGGAGAACCCGCCGGTGCTGCCCAGCCCTTGTACCGGCGGCGGCGTGGCGACAATCACCGAGGCACCACTGACGGCCTTGAGCCGCTCGCGCAGGTCGACGGCGATCTTGTCTGCAGTCAGCCCGTGCAGCTTGCGCTGGGACCAAGGCTCGAACACCGGCGCCAGGCCCGCCGAATTCGACGAATTGGTCCCGGTGACCATCGAGAAACCGGAGAAGGTCGGCACCCGGTCGACACCCGGCACCTGCAGGGCAATCGCTTCGATCTGTTGAGAAATGGCGTTGGTGCGCTCCAGCGAGGCGCCATCGGGCAGTTGCACGATCACCACCAGGTAGCCTCGGTCCTGCGCCGGGATGAAGCCCTTGGGCGTGCTCACCAGCAGGTAGCCGGTGGCGGCGATCAGTGCCGCGTACAGCGCCAGCATCAACGGCGTCTTCGCCACCAGGCCGCGTACACTGCGGGCATAGCCATCAGACAACCGGGCAAAGCCACGGTTGAACGCCTCGGCAGCGCGCTGCGGCACGCCAAGCACACCACGGCGCAGCGGCGCATGGCCGCCATGGCGACGCAGGATCATCGCTGCCAATGCCGGCGACAGGGTCAGCGAGTTGAACAGCGAGATCGCCGTGGCCACCGCGATGGTCACCCCGAACTGGCGGAAGAACTCACCGGAGATCCCCGGGATGAACGCGGTGGGGATGAACACCGCACACAGCACCAGGGTGATCGCCACCAGCGCGCCGCCGATTTCCTGCATGGTCAGGATAGTCGCCTCACGCGGGCCCTTGCCCTCGGCCAGATGCCGCTCGACGTTCTCCACCACGACGATGGCGTTGTCGACCACGATCCCCACCGCCAGTACCAGGCCGAACAGGGTCAGGTTGTTGATCGAATAGCCAAGCATGGCCATGACCGCAAAAGTGCCCACCAGCGATACCGGGATTGCCAGGATCGGGATGATCGATGGCCGCCAGCCCTGGAGGAACAACAGCACCACCAGCACTACCAGGATCACCGCCTCATAGATGGTCTTGCCCAACTCGCCAATGCTGTCGGCGATGAACGCGGTGGGGTTGTAACCGATGCTGTACTCGATGCCTTCAGGGAACTCCTGGCTCAGCTGCGCCATGGTCTGCTCGACCACGTGCATGGTCGCCAAGGCGTTGGCGCCGGGGCGCTGCAACACTTGCAAGCCAATCGCAGGATGGCGCAGGTAGTAGGTGTTGTTGACGTAGGCAAGACCGGCGATTTCAGTGCGGGCAACATCTTTGAGGCGCACCAGACGTCCCGCCTCACCCGACTTGAGCACGATGTTGTCAAAGTCTGCCGGCTCTTTGAGACGACCTTCGAAGATCAAGTTCGGCTGGAACGCCTGGGACGCTACCGGAGGTTGAGCGATCACCCCACCGGCCACCTGAGTGTTTTGTGCGCGTACCGCCGCAATGATGTCACCTGGGGTCAGGTTGAACGCAGCGACCCGCTCCGGATCCAGCCAGATGCGCATCGAATATTCGCGGGCGCCCAGCGGGTTGATGTCCCCTACCCCATCGATACGCTTGAGCGTGTCGGCCACTGTACGAATGGCGAAGTTCGACACGTACAGCTGATCGTGGGTGCCCTTGGGGGAAGAGATGAAGATGGTCGACAGCTGGGTCGGCGACGACTTGCGCACCGAAACGCCGCTGCGCTGCACCGGTTCTGGAAGCCGTGGCGTGGCCAGGGCAACGCGGTTTTGCACCAGCACCTGGGCCTTGTCGACATCGGTGCCGCTCTTGAAGGTCACGGTCAGGTTGAGGCTGCCATCGGAGGTCGCCTGGCTGTACATGTAGAGCATGTCCTCGACACCGTTGACCTCCTGCTCCAACGGGATCGCCAGAGTCTGGGCCACGGTCTGCGCCGAGGCGCCCGGATAGGTCGCCTGGACCACCACCGTCGGCGGTGCGATGTCGGGGTACTCGGAGGTCGGCAACACCAGATAGGCCAAGCCACCCACGATCAGCATCACCACCGAAAGGACGATGGCCAGCACGGGCTGGTCGATCGACGTGCGTCCCAGGTTCATAGCGGCGCCTCCCCCGTTGGGTTGGCACTGGCCACCCGGCTCAGGCTGCGCGGCTCGCCAACGGCGCTGTCACCTGCGCGTACCCGCTGCAGGCCATCGACGATGACCCGCTCCTGCGCCTGCAAACCGCTGACCACTTCGCGCAAGCCGTCATGCAGCTTGCCCAGCTGCACCGGGCGCAGCTCGACCCGGTTCTGCGCATTGAGCACGTGCAGCACCTTGCGCGTGGCATCCACGCCGACTGCAGTGTCCGGCACCAGCAACGCCTCATAGGCAGGGCGTGCGGAAAACTGCACGCGGCCGAACTGGCCCGGGCTCAAGGCCAGCTCGGGATTGCTCACCCGCGCCCGCTGACGCAGGGTGCCGGTGGAAGGGTCGAGGCGGTTGTCGATGAAGTCCATGCGCCCGCTCAGCGAGGGCTGGGCCTCATCCGGCAAGGCGATACGTACCTGGCTGCCGGTGAGGTTGCCGGAGGACTGGCGGCGGTACTTGAGGTAGCTCTGCTCGTCGATGTCGAAATAGATATCGATCGGGTCGAGCGAGACGATGGTGGTCAGCAAGGTCGCGCCACTGCTGCCGCCATTGACCAGGTTGCCTTCGCTGATCAGCTTGCGGCTGATGCGCCCGCTCATGGGCGCAGTGATGCGCGTGAACTCCAGTTCCAGGCGCGCATTGGCCAACACCCCTTCGGCGCTGAGCAGTTCGGCCTTGGCCGCGTCGCGCGCTTGCAGGCGTTGGTCGTAAAGGCTCTGGGCGATGGTCTTGGAATTGATCAGCAGCCTGGCCCGGGCATACTCCTGCTCGGCCAGCGACAACCGCGAACGGGCCTGGGCCAGTTGGCCCTGCGCTTGGGTGACGGCAGCCTGAAAGCTGCGCGAGTCGATGACGAACAGCAGGTCGCCCTTCTTGACGATCGCGCCATCGGTAAAGGCTACCTTTTCCAGGTAGCCACTGACCCGCGAGCGCACCTCGACCGAATCGGTGGCTTCGAAGCGGCCGGTGAAGCTGTCCCAGTCACTGACGGTGGATTTCAAGGGCTGGCTGATCACTACGCTTGGCAGGGCCGGTGCGCTGTGCTCGGCCTGCGGGCCGCAGCCGACCAGCACGGCGGCCAGGGTCAAGGCGAAAGTTGCGGCTGCGCCACTGGAGAGTTTCATGTGGATGGATTCCATGCAGAACAGCGTCAGTTTTTCAGGGCGCGGGCGCTGAGCGTTTGCGTGCGCTCGACGAACGCTGACGACTCTTCGGCCTGGACAGCCAGGGCCGACGACAGGTTGGCCAGGGTGGCGAGCAGGAGCAGGGCGTGCTTGATGACGGTCATGGAAGATGCCTCGGTGAGCGGAAAGTGAGGCGGATTCTTGGCAAATGGCTGCCGGAGAAAAATAGCGGCGCGCAGAAATCAATTTTGTGCGCCGAGCACGAATGGCTCGCGCAACTGCATAAGCGACACCGCGCGCCCACTCGTGCCGTGGCGGCAAAAGTGATTGTCCTCACGGCGGCTGTTTCCCTGCTGCGCTGCTACCGAGAATCACCCCATCGACTTTCCCCGGAGACCGCCATGCGCAACGACCCGCTGTTCCAACCCCTGCCACTGGGTGGCCTGCAGTTGCCCAACCGCATTCTTATGCCGCCGATGACCCGCTCACGCGCCGCGCAACCGGGTGACGTGCCCACGGCGCTGATGGCCGAGTACTACGCCCAGCGCGCCAGCGCCGGTTTGATCGTCAGCGAAGGCACCTGGATCTCGCCATTGGGCAAGGGCTATGCGCGCACGCCAGGCATCTACAGCCAGCAGCAGATCGACGGCTGGCGGCTGGTTACCGAAGCAGTGCATGGCGCAGGCGGGCGGATCTTTGCCCAGCTGTGGCATGTCGGTCGCTTGAGCCACAGCAGCTTGCTCGGCGGCCAGGCGCCAGTGTCGTCCTCGGCGGTGCAGGCGGTCGGGGTCAATGTGTTCATCGACAACCCCGATGGCAGCCCAGGCTTTGTCCAGGCATCGCAGCCGCGAGCACTGGCTGAAGAGGAGATCGGGCAAATTGTCGAGCAGTATCGCCAGGCCGCGCGCAATGCCATGGCAGCTGGCTTCGATGGCGTCGAGCTGCATGCCGCCAATGGCTACCTGGTCAACCAGTTCCTCGACTCTGAGGCCAACAACCGCACCGATGGCTACGGCGGTTCGCTGGAAAACCGCCTGCGCTTTCTCGATCAAGTGACCCGCGCGTTGGTCGATGGCACTGGCGAGCGCAGCCGGGTCGGCGTACGCCTGGCGCCGCTGACGACCCTCAATGGCTGTATCGATGCAGATCCGGTCACCACGTACACCGCTGCCGCCAAGCGGCTGGGCGAGATCGGTATTGGTTACCTACATATCGCCGAAGCTGATTGGGATGATGCGCCAGACATGCCAGTGTCCTTTAAGCAACAACTGCGCGAGGTGTTCCCAGGGGTGATGGTGTATGCCGGCAAATACACTGGCGAGCGTGCGCGTGAGGCGCTGCAAGCGGGCTGGGCTGACTTGATCGGTTTTGGCCGGCCGTTCGTGGCCAACCCCGACCTGCCCGAGCGCCTGCGCCAGCATGCGCCGCTGGCCGAGCATGAACGCGCCACCCTGTTTGGGGGTGATGCCCAAGGGCTGACTGATTACCCAACGTTGCAGACAGCCTGATAGTGACTCGGGACAGATCCGGCCTCTTCGCGGGCAAGCCCGCTCCCACAGGTGGGTGCAGTACCTGTGGGAGCGGGCTTGCCCGCGAAGAGGCCAGCACTACCCAACACAACCACACGCCCTAAACCCGAGGACTCCCTCATGTCCAACACCTACCAAGCCTGGGGCTGGACCCCAGGCGCTGGCCTCGATGGCCTGCAACTGATCAGCAAACCCTTGGCGCAACCTGGCCCCGGCGAAGTGCTGGTGGCCAACCGCGCCATCGGCCTCAACCCGGTGGACTGGAAGATCTGCGAATGGGGCCACCCCGACTGGCACCAGGGCACCGTGCCCGGGGTTGACGGGGTTGGCGTCGTCGCAGCCGTCGGCGCTGGCGTAGACATCCCGCGCGGCACCCGCGTCGCCTATCACCAGTCGCTCTCACGCGATGGCAGCTTCGCCGAGTACTGCCTGGTCGACGCCTACTTGCTCATGCAATTGCCAGCCACTATTGATGACAGCGTCGCTGCCGCCGTAGCCTGCCCCGCCATCACTGCCTGGCAGGCGCTGGGCAAAGTCCCCCAAGGCGCTGCAACCGATGTGCTGGTGATCGGCGCCGGTGGCGCGGTGGGTTTCTACCTCGCGCAACTGGCCGTACAACGCGGCTTGCGCGTATGGGCCACGGCTGGCCCGCAGCACCATGTAACGCTCAAGGCCCTAGGGGTGATCGATGTGTTCGACTACCACAACGCTCAGTGGCAGGCACAGTTGCAAAGCGCCTTGGGCGAGCGCCCTCTGCATGCGCTGTTCGACACCGTCAGCGGCGCCCACGCTGCCAGCCTCGCCCCTCTGCTCGGCTACAACGGCCACTTGGTATGCATTCAGGACCGCCAGGAAACCGCGCCACTGCCCGCCTTCAGCAGCGCGATTTCACTGCATGAAGTCGCCCTGAACAGCATTCACGCCTACGGCCGCCTACTCGATCATCAGGCACTGCGGGCCGCAGCGCAGCAGTTGCTGCAACACGTCGCCGACGGCCAACTGCTCACCCCGCAACGCCGGCTGTTCGACTTCGCTGAGCTGCCCCAGGCTCTGCGCCAGCTCAAAGAGGGCAATAGCGGGGGCAAATGGGTGGCGCAGTTGAGCCGGCCTGCAAGCAGGTAAGGCCTAGCTGCACACCTGGCATTTTTGCCAGTAGACCTGATCCACTGTCCATTGCAGGCTAGGTGATGCCCCCGGCTATGGAGCGCATCACCTGATGGACAAGGACACGCTGTTCTGCAGAACCACCGATGGCCAGCATTCGTTGCCTCACGCTGCCAGCCTGCTCGGCTGGCAGCTGATCTTGTATCACAAGGTCAAGCGCCAGGCCGAGGTGCTGTTCACGGCTACGTCATCCCTGACCAACGAAGAGGGCTTTATCCACGCCGGTATGCTCTCGGCGATGATCGAGGAATGCATGGGGCCGGCAGTCTTCGCCATGCTCGCCAGTAACCAAGTGGCCCGCTGTACTGGGCTGGATATCCAACTGCGGGTGCCTGTCACTCCTGGGCGCTTCGTCGGCGTCGGTACCCAATACATGTCCAGAGGACATAGGCGTTATGCCAGAGGTGAGCTCTGGGATGAGCAAGGCACGCTGGTCGTCAAAGGAACTGCAATATACGAAGTCATCCGGCAACCCTTGCGCGAAAGCGCCAACTAAATTTGGATCCCATCCTGTGCCAAGGTATGCTGCGCAGCAATAGCCAATTGCCACTAGCTAGGCGAGCCACCCGCTGCGCCAAGGATCCGTGTTTTGCCCAGCAATCCCACTCGCCACACCATCGCCCGTCAGTGGCAGTTGCTCAAGCTGCTGCCCGACCATCATCCGGGCTTGAGTTCCACCCAATTGCAACAGGCGTTGGCCAAGATAGGTCACTCGACCAGCAAGCGCACGGTGGAACGTGATCTGAATGAGCTGGCCGGGTTGTTCCCCTTGCACTGCAACAGCAAGGGCATGCCCTACGGCTGGTACTGGCAACCGGGCTTGAGCCTGGGCGAGGCGCAGCTGCTGCAACCGAACGATATCGACCGGCCACAGCAGGTGGCGTTACACGCCTGGGTCAACCCAGCACTGGCCCAGCGCCTGCAACAACAGCCGCTTTCTGCGGATATGCGCCTGGACTATCAGGAAGACGGCAGCGCTCACCTTGAGGCTACCGTCGAAGACAATCGCCCCTTGCTGGGCTGGCTGCTGGCCCACGCCGGGGCGATTCAGCTGCACGCGCCCGCGCAGCTACGCACGGCAATGCTTGCGCAACTGCGCCAGAGCCTGGCGCTGCACGACGGCGAGTGAGTTATCTGGACGCGCTCGAGGCGCTGCGCTCTCGGCGCAGGCAGGTGTAGCCCAGGCCAAGCACTGTCAGGGTCAGTACCACCAGCAGTGCTATTAGCAGCTGGCTGTACTTGGCCACCGTTGCGGGCAAGCCTATGTATTCGCGGTAGGTGCTGATCTGTGCCAGCCCATCGGCATGGCGGATGCTCAGGCCACCCTGGCGAATCTGCGAGTAATCGGAATCAAAATAGATCCACACCTTGCACGCCGCACGCCCGGCGATGCTCGGAATGTCGATGATATTGGTCGCCGCCTGGGGAATCGCATCGTTGCCGGCATCGTCACGCACCTGCACCAGGCCTTTGGCCGGCAGGCGGATCTGCACGTCCTTGAGTGCCCTATCGCTGGTATTTTCCAGCTCGATCTGCAAGCCGGTGCGATGGTCGACCAGCCCTGCTTCGAACGGCTTGGCGAACAGCTGCAGGTAGGGTTCCTGGGCGACGTCGACCAGTTTGTCGAGCTGCTGGTGGCCGAGCAGGCCTTTGCTGATATCGCTCATCTGCTCATGCAGGCGCTCGTACTTGAGCAAGTCATTGGCCTTGCTGATGCGCTCGTTGAACTGGCTCGGGTAGGTCAGGTAGGCGTAGGTCAGGCGTGCCTGCAGGGCTGGTTCTTCCTTGAAGGCGGTATACAGCCCTGCTGCGCAGGCGCCGACGACCAACAGGCCCACGAGGGACTTCCCGACTTTTTCCCAACTCACCTTGGCGGTTCCTTATTGTTCGCAGTGTGGGTGATGCAAAAGCGCCGGCAAAGCCTGCCACCGATCGGCCTGTGGGGCAATTGTGAATTGAAGCCGCGCAACGCCGATGAGTGAAATTTTTGGGGCTGCTTTGCAGCCCCAGCCTCTACACCTCAAGCAAACCGCTGAACCTGCGCTGGCGTGCGGCGCATCAATACCTTGCCAGCACGCACCGACACCAACGCATGCCCTTGGCTGCGAACCATCTCGTAATCATCCGGCGCCGACAACAACAGCAGATTCGCCGGCCGCCCCACCTCGATGCCATAGCGCTCACCCAGGTTGAGGGTGCGGGCACTGTTATCGGTAATCAGGTCCAGCCCACGCTGCAAATCTTCATAACCGAGCATGTGGCAGATGTGCAGCCCCGCCTCAAGAATGCGCAAGATGTTGCCATTGCCCAGCGGATACCACGGGTCGACGATCGAGTCCTGGCCAAAGCACACATTCATCCCCGCCCGGTCGATTTCGGCCACCCGGGTCAGGCCACGGCGCTTGGGATAGGTATCGAAACGCCCCTGCAGGTGGATGCTCTCGGTCGGGCAGGAAACAAAGTTGATCCCACTCATCTTCAACAGCCGGAACAGCTTGGAGCAGTAGGCATTGTCGTAGGAGCCCATGGCGGTGGTATGGCTGGCAGTGACCCGCGCGCCCATGCCACGCACCCGCGCTTCCTCGGCCAATACTTCGAGAAAGCGCGACTGCGGGTCATCGGTCTCGTCGCAGTGCACATCCACCAGGCAGCCGCTGCGCTCGGCCAGGTCCATCAGAAACTTGATCGACGACACGCCCTGGTCACGGGTGTTCTCAAAGTGCGGAATACCACCGACCACATCGGCACCCATCGCCACCGCCTCGCTCATCAGCGCCCGGCCATTGGCGTACGACTCGATGCCCTCCTGCGGGAAAGCCACGATCTGCAGATCGATCAGGTGACGAACTTCTTCGCGCACCTCGATCATCGCCTTGAGCGCCGTCAGCTTGGGGTCAGTCACGTCGACGTGGGTACGAACATGCTGGATGCCGTGATCGACCAGCATGCCGATGGTCTTAGTGGCGCGGGTCTTGGTGTCTTCGTGGGTGTTGAGCTCTTTGCGCTCGGCCCAGCGCTCGATGCCCTCGAACAACGTACCGCTCATGTTCCAATTCGGCTCGCCGGCGGTGAGCGTGGCGTCGAGGTGGATATGCGGCTCGATGAACGGCGCTACCACCAGGTTCTGCTGGGCGTCCAGGTCATCGGCATTGCTCAGCGCCAGCGCCGCGTTTTGCGGCTCGATGGCGGCGATGCGCTCGCCGTTGAGTTCGATCCGAAACAGGCCGGGTTTGCCACGCAGGCGTGCGTTGATGATGTTCATGGGGTTACTCCTTGCCTTGGGTTTCGGTCATGCGCCATATCAGCATAGCGACCGAAGCATTCATACGGAAAAGCGGGTCGTCCAGCGACTGCCCGCTCAATTGCTCGATACGTTGCATACGTTGGTTGATGGTGTTGCGGTGCAAACCCAGACGCTGCGCGGCCTTCAGGCCATTGCCGTTTTCCTTGAGCAGCGCGTCGAGGGTGTGCACCAGCGAATACGGGTTTTTGCGCCCAGGCGTGATCAACGGGCCGAGGGTCTGGCCGACGAAGTCGTCGATCAGCGAGCGGTCGACGATGCCTTGCAGCAAGCGCAATACACCTAGCTCGCTGAAGTCGCACAGGCCCGTGGCTGGTCGCAGGTTTTGCGCCACCTCCAGGGCCTGGCGCGCCTGATTTAGGGCCTGGCGGTAATGCGCGCAGTCCTCGGCGAGGCTCGACAGGCCCATGAACAGGCCCATCTCCCCCGCCACTTCCAGCAGCTGCCGATGCAACTCGGCCAAGGCCATGCGCAGGTCGCCATCCTCGGCCAACAACAGCACCAACAGATCGCCCGGCAACTGCGCCATCACCGCGCCTGGGCGATTACGGCACCAGGCGTGAAGATGATCTTCCAGCGCTTGGCGGGTGCTTTGCCAGAGACGCTCACCGTGCGCCGGACCATGGCGCTCGAACAACTCATCGACCGCCGACAGGCGTAGCGCCACCAAACGCCGCGGCCTATCCAGCGCCAGTTCCAGGTGCGCTGCGCGCTGGCGGGCGATGGCCAGGCTTGGGTAATCCCCAGTCAGCAATTGGCCCAGGATATCGTTGCGCGAGCGCCGTACCTGGCTCATCTGCACCAGCGCCGTACCGATCAAATGAGTGACCACCACCATCTTCAGCGCATAGGGCTGCTCGATCAGCGGCAGGCCCAACTGCTCGGCGCGCGCGATCACCGCGGGCGGAATACCCTGGATGAACGTGCCGCCGGTGAGGATCACCATCCCGGCAATGCCAACCGCCTCGCCGTCTTCGACCAGGCTCAACAGATTGGCCTCGCCGCGCGGATGGTTGATGCCGGTGACGAACACCAGCTCGCCGCCCATCACCCACTCGGCGATGCCCTCGTTCTCTGCCACATAAGGCCAGCGCACGCGCCGCTGCAGGTTGCGCGCCCCAGCGCGAACAGCCATGTCCTGCAGCCCAGGCAGACAGAGGATCTCTTCCAGCGCCAGGCTCACGGCTCGACCTGCGCCAGGGTGCGCCGCCGGCCACTGAGTTCAAGCAGCAGGATGTAGCACAGCGCCGAGGCGCCAATCCCCACCAGTGGCGCAACCCACGGCGAGCAATAGGCCAACAACGCGCCTACCGCGTAGGCTGACAAGCCCTTGAGGTTGTAGCGCGGCAGGCTTACCGACGCCAAGGCCGGATACTGACCACGGTGGCGATACCAGAAGTCGGCCATGATCACTCCGCCCACAGGCGGAATGATCGAGCCCAACAGCACCAGGAACGGGATCAGCAACTCGTACATACCGCCAATCGCCAGCACGATGCCTACCGCCGCCGCGACCAGGGTCGCCGTGCGCCGACGCTCGCTGCGCAGCAAATGGCAGGCCGCCGCCGAAACGTTGTAGATGGTCGGCCCCTGGATAGTCCACAGGTTCAGGCAGAGCATCACCACCGCCGCGAACGACAGGCCCTGGAGGATCATCACCTCGACGATATCCGCCTGCTGGTAGACCATCGCACACCAGGCCCCCGCGACCACCATCAGCCCGTTACCCAGCAGAAAACTCACCACACTCGCAGTCACTGCCACCCGCCCGCTGCGCGACAGCCGCGTCCAGTTGGTGGCCTGGGTGGCGCCGCTGGCGAAGGTGCCAAAGACCATGGTCACCGCCGCGGAAAAGCTCATCGCCTCATGCGGTATGACCGCCGCCAGCCCGGCAAAGCCCCCGGCATCGCGGGTAGCGATGACCATCGACACCACCAGCAAGACGAACATCAATGGCACCGACACCCGCGACAGCAGGTCCAGGCCCTTGAAACCGATGATTGCGGTGATGCTAAAGCCCAGGCCAAACAACACCATCAGCGGGATGGTAAAACCATCGGCCAGGCCAAGAAGCTTGACCAGCACGATCGCCACCGTCGCCGTGCCCCAGGCGTACCAGCCCAGTTCGGCAAAGCCCAGGAGAAAATCCGAAAGCCGGCTGCCTGCCTCGCCAAAGCAGAAGCGCCCCATCAGCACCGTGTTCAAACCGCTGCGCGAGGCGATGAAGGCCAAGGTGGCGGCGTACAACGCCAGCAAGCTGTTGCCGATGGTCGCGATCCACAGCATGTCGACGAAGTTGAAGGCCATGCCCAGCTTGCCGCCGGCGAACATCGTGCCGGTGAAGAAGGTGAAGCTGAACAGCACCATGGCAATCGGTAGCAGGCCCTTGCGGGCTGATTGGGGGGCTTCTGAGAGGGGGAATTCGCTGGGCGCGCTCATGGCTGGGGCTCCGGGTTGTCGATGGCAGCAGCTAGAGCAATATGTGGGCCGCTTAGGCGGCACGAGGAGCAGGTGGAAAAAGTCAGCAATTCGAATATCGATTTATATGCAACATGCATAGCTAAAACCAACTAAAGGCAAAATTATTGTGCTTGGAGACTCATTTTAAAGCATGCCTGCACTGTTTGGGGACGTGCTGAGTAGTTCAGAAACGAAGGCAACCGAGCTGGGCTTGACCGCTATTTACCCTGGACCGCATGCTCAGCCCCTTCCATCGGCGTTTTGCTTAACACTTCCCACTACCAAGCTTCTGCATCACGTCAGACGCTTCCGAAATGCCTTCCTTAGGGATGCATCTCTCTGCCATGGCCTGCACAATCGCAACCCGCGCCACGTGCGCACTGCACCCATGGACGCCGCGCCGGTCGCCAGCTCGACCGGCGGGCAAGAGAGATCAAACAAGGAAAGGCAATGCTTGAGGTACTGCTCTGCGTCACCCTGTTCATCATCGCCCCGGCGTTATCGGGCTATAGCGCCAATGTCTATGCCACACCACGCAAACGGGTCTGGTGCTATCGCCGCTACCTGATCGTCAAGGACTGGTCGTTGACGCGGCATGTGATGATGATCTTCGGCTTCTTTGCTGTCGTTCTTTACGCCACTGGCGCCCTGGCCAAGCTGGGCATGCCGCTCAACCCTCTCTTCGGCCGATCACTGCTGGGTTTGACCTGGTTGTCTGGAATGGCCTTCCTGTACTGCTACTTCGAGATCAGCAAACTGCGCGACCGCCTGCCGTGGAAATCCCTGGCAGGTCTGCTGGCGATCGGGGTGGCGACACTCTCGAAGGTTCTCGCCGATCACGTCATTGCCGAGCTGACCCACTTGCCACCGCGCGAGTTGGTCGGCGCACAACTTCTGCTGAGTGTGATCATGACTGTGTCACTGTGGTCGGCGGGCGTGGCGATAGCGCTGGGGGCGGTGGTGTTCGGCTCGTTGTTCCTGATGCTGCGCTCTATGGTGCGCGACTACTTCAGCATGCGCAAAAAACAGAAATATGACGCGTTGCCTGACTTGGCTGCGGTGGTGGCGATCTACCTATGTGCGTTGATAGCGCTGACTGCGATGGCCGAACTCTCACGCAAATTGACGTATGAAAAACCAGCACGCGAGGCAATTGCCTTCGCTGCCTTCACGTTGCCGGCTTCCTACTGCGGCCTTTCGGACAAGCGTGGTGCCATGATTGCCCCACTTGCGAACGATACTGCTGCCATCGCTATCGCTGACGACAAGCTTGGCTATCGTTTCGAACCGATCACCTGTGTGCCGGCGAAGAAGAGCTTGGCTGAGATCGAGGCATTGCTGGGTACCTCGGCTCGATAATGAGGCGAACGGGCGAATCACTGCGCTTTCGCAGAACAGGACCAATGCAAGCCCGGTGATGGCGCAAATCATTAGCAGCGGCGGTGCGCCGCTGCTACTTGTCCCCCGATTACGGCCGATGTCCGCAAAACTTAATGCGCTGTCGCTCCCGACTCGCCATGCAAGCCCAGCAACAGATCCTCTACCAACGCCTTGGCCATGCCATTGAGGTAGTAACCCGACCGCATCAACACTTCCACATCGTCCGGCCGGGCCATGGCGCGGCGGGTGAGCTCGGTCATACAGCTCAACATTTTCACCACGTCCTGCAGCACCTCTTCGGCTGCCAGCCCTGGCATCACCCGCAACAGCTCGACTTTGCCCTTGGGCGTATCGCAGGCAAACGTGGCCACACCTGTGGTCTTCAATTTCATAATCTGGTTCAACAGCGCTTGGTCGTCCATTGTGCTGCCCTTCTCTTGTCCATGATCGATAGGACCTCTCGCGCAACACCCCAGCACCTGCCAGACCGATTCAACGCAACCCTACGCGAATCTCTGCCCGTGGGACTGGTGGATGCTGGAGTGAAGCGCGACAGGCACGGCGAGACTAGACGTGCCGCCGGCGCGTCACAATGGGCTGAGCAGGGAAACGACGCCCTTGGGAATTGGACTACAAGAATTGAGGAAGAAAAGCGCGCTTTCCTACAAATTACCGACTTGCTTGAGATCACTGCCGGCAAGAACGGTTCTACAAAGCGTCCCGCGCTTTTCCTCGATACACCCGTAATACGTCCGCCATGACCGCCAGCGCGATCTCTGCCGGCGACTTGCTTCCCAGGTCCAGGCCGATTGGCATGTGCAAGCGTCTGATCTGCGCCTCGGTCAATCCACCGATACGCCGCAGGCGCTCAGCACGCTTGGCGGAAGTTGCCAGCGACCCCATGGCGCCGATGTAGAACGCCTGGGTATCGACCGCCTCCAGCAAGGCCAAGTCATCGATCTTCGGATCGTGCGTCAGTGCGACCACGGCCGTAGCGCCATGGCAGCCACCCTCGGCAATGAACAACGAGGGCAGCACGCGATGCATCTGCACGCCTTCAAGCTGCACATGCGCCATCTCTTCACGCGGATCACAGGCGATGACCTCGCAACCGAGCGTGCGGGCGATAGCAGCGCAGGCCTCGGCCACCGGAGATAACCCAGCCAGCAGCAAGCGCAGTGCCGGACCGATGCCGATCTCGACCACTTCCTCGGCCAGGCGCACGGCAACGCTGCTGTCGGCATAAACCTCGAAGCTGCCGCTTGCCAGCGCGATCCTGCGCGTTACCCGCTGCTGGCCCAGGAGCGCACTGCGCAGCGCCTGCAAATGCGCCAGCCAGCGAGCATTCGACTCACGACGTTCGACCAACACCACCAGCACGCCGCCGCACGGCAAACGCAAACGGCGGCTCTGCGCCTGCCCATCGCCATAGCGCACCACCTGCGCCGCGCGGGTAAAGGCTCCGCGCCCAAGGCTTGCGAGAAACTCCTCCTCGACGCAGCCACCCGACAACGAGCCCACGGATTCCAGCCCACCATTGCTGACCAGCATCGCGCCCGGGGAGCGTGGGGCCGAGCCATAGGTGGACAGTACCGTGCAAAGCCAGATCGTCTCGCCGGCCCGCGCCCATTGCAGGGCCTTGTCGATGACCTGCAGATCAAGATGCTGCATGTTCGCTTACCTCATTGGCATCGTTAACCGTTCTGCTGAAAAAGCCGCGCAAAGGCCCTAGGGTCTATGGCAGTGTTAGCGCTCTTGCCAGCCGCACAGTGATCCCCCATGCAGACTCGCAAAACCGGCGTTCGCGCCCAGCAGGCCGACCGCACCAAACACAACATCCTCCAGGCCGCGGTGAAGGTGTTCAGCAAGGAAGGCTTCACCGGTGGGCGCATCGAGCAGATCTCCTCGTTGGCCAAATCCAATGACCGCATGATCTATTACTACTTCGGCAACAAGGAGCAGCTGTTCATCAGCGTGCTGGAGCATATCTACGCAAGCTTCAACCAAGCCGAAGCCAAGCTGCGCCTGGACCTCTGCGACCCTGAAAACGCCCTGCGCGAACTGGTGGCGTTCATCTGGAACTACTACGTGCGCCACCCGGAATTCGTCACCATCCTGGCCACAGAAAACCTTCATCAGGGCAAGCACGCCAAGAAGTCGCAGAACCTCAAGGCGCTGTCCGGCGAGGCGGTCGGCGTATTGCGGCCAATCATCGAGGCGGGCCAGGCCCAGGGCCTGTTCCGCGCCGATATCGACATCAAGCACACCTACTTGATGATCGCCTCGCTGTGCTACTTCTATAACTCCAACCGCTACACCCTCAGCTCCTTCCTTGCCGTGGACCTGGCCGACAAGCAGGCCAAGTCCGACTGGCTGGCGTTCATCAGCGACCTGGCCCTGCGCGGCCTGCGCCGCTGAGCTTCAGTGGCTGCCAGGATTGGCACGCACCTGAGCACTCTTGGCCTGCAGCCCCTCCCAGGCCGGCTGGCTGCCAGCAAAACGCTGGCGCAGGTAAGCGGCAAGGTCGGCTACCTGGCGGTCCGACAAGCTGTCCTTGAACCCTGGCATGTAGCCCAGGTCGGGGGTTGCTGGATGGGCAATGCCATGTAGCACCACGCGCAGCAGGTTGTCTGGCAGCGCGCTATGGACGTTGCTATTGACTGCCATCGACGGGCTGACGCCGAACAGTTTCGGCCCAAGCCCATCGCTGTGACAGGCCAGGCAGGCGCCCTTGAATAGGCGCTCACCGTTACTCAACGAAACCTGCGAATCGACTTGTGGCGCGGGCTTGGCTGCAACCTGCTGCGGTGTGCCGTCGAGGGATGTCAGGTAATGGGCGATCGCCCGCACATCGCTCTGCGGCAAGCTGGCCAGCTCGCTGACCACCGGCCCCATGGGGCCTGCGGCAACGCCGTGCGTATCGGAAAAGCCAGTGCTCAGATACGTGAACAACTCACTCTCGCTCCACGGCGTCGCAGACTTGCCTAGCGCGTTCAGCGCTGGCGCTTCCCAGCCATCGACCATACCGCCGGCCAAATAGCTGGAACCGCCCTTTTCCGCGCCCATCAGGTTGCGCGGCGAATGACAGGCAGTGCAGTGCCCCAGACCATCGACCAGATAGGCACCACGATTCCACTGTGCGCTGCGCTGCGGGTCGGGCTGGTATTCGCCGCGCTTGAGAAACAGCGCGTTCCAACCCGCCATCAGCGGGCGCTGGTTGAACGGGAAACGCATCTGGTTGGCCGGCGCCTCCTGGCGGACCGGGGTCTGCGACATCAGGTAGGCGTACAGCGCCTGCATGTCTGCGTCGGTGATAGTGCGAAACGAGGTGTAGGGAAACGCCGGATACAGGTGGCGGCCATCGCGGCTGATGCCCTCGCGCATGGCCCGTTCGAACGCGGCGAATGACCAGCGACCAATGCCGGTTTCCGGGTCGGGGGTGATGTTGGTGCTGTACAGCGTGCCGAACGGCGTATCCATCGCCAGGCCGCCGACATTGACCTTGCCACCGCTGACCGTATGACACACCGCACAATCACCGGCCGCCGCCACTTGGCGCCCACGTTCGAGCATCGAGGCCGACCAGCTACCAGCGGCCGGTGGCGTTACCGGGGCGATCTCGGCGCGCCAGGGCAACGCCGTGGCCGCCATGCCCAACGCCGCGCCGATTACCCCGGCGAGCGAGCCGAACCACCATTTCGAGCGTTTGCTCGCGGGCTGCGCTGGCGGCTCAGGGGCCTGGTTTTCAGCGTTCAGCGCCGCGCGCACCCGTTCGGCGGTGATCGGCAGTTCGCGAAAGCGGATACCCGTGGCATCGAAGATCGCGTTGGCGATGGCCGCCGCGCTCGGCACCGAAGCCGACTCACCGCTGCCCATCGGTGGTTCATGTTGGCGCGGCAGCATCATCACATCGATCGCCGGCACCTCGGGGAAGGTCAGGATTGGGTAGCCACCCCACTCCTTGCTCGCCACTGTGGACTCCTCGAAGCTCACCTGTTCCTTGAGCACGCGGCTGGTCGACTGGATCACATTCCCGTGAATCTGATGCCGCACCCCTTCGGGGTTGACCATCATCCCGGCGTCATGGCCGATCACCACGCGGGTCACGGCCACCTCGCCGGTGCGCCGGTCAACCGCAACATCGGCCACCCAAGCAGCCCACGCAGCACCAAAACCTGGGAACTTGCTGTGGATGTAGCGCGCGTAAGCGAAGCCCCGACCACGCAACACATCACCTTCGGCCGGGGTTTGCATGGGTTCGCTGCGCGGCTGCCAGTCGGCCCGTTCGGCGGTGGCTTTGACCAAGTCGATGGCGCGCGGATCGGACAGATGCTTGAGGCGGTACTCGACCGGGTCGACGCCTGCGGCAAAAGCCAGCTCGTCGATGTAAGACTCGTGGGCGAAGCTGTTGGGCATCGCCGACACACCGCGCATCCACGACGCGCGCACCAGCGGCGTCATGTCGTTGATGGTCACGCGCATGTGATCATAGTCATACGGCGGGATCGAGGTCCGGTCGCCCATCTCGAACAGCGCCGGCACCGGTTCTACCGCGCCGGTCAGCAGCAAGGCCAAGGTGGGTGCGCCGTTGGAGGGATAGCTGGTCTGGAAATCGTAGGCGGCCACTGTGCCATCGGCATTCAGGCCGCCGTCGATTTCCATCAACTGTGCGGTGCCCTTGGGCTCCCAGGCATGCTCCTGCTCACGGGTCAGCTGCACCCGCACCGGGCGGCCGACCGCACGGGACAACAGCACCGCGTCAGCGCAGACATCGTCAGCGCAGTTGCGGCCATAGCAGCCAGCGGCTTCCATGCGGATGATCTCGATGCGCTGTTCGTCGCACGCCAACAACCAAGCCAGGTCTGCGCGCAGCAGGTGCGGGTTCTGCGTGCCGGACCAGACGCGGATCTGCCCCTCGGTAAAATCGGCCAAGGCGCACGACGGGCCAATCGAGCCATGCAGCTGATAGGGCCACAGATAACTGCGGCTCAGGCGCTGACTGGCATTGGCGATGCCGCCGTCGACATCGCCCTGATCCAGCACGGTACGCTGCACGCGGGGGTTGTCGCGGATCGCCTGGGCGATATCGCTCAGATCCGGCAGCTTGCCAGTGTGCGGTTTCCAGCTGATCTTCAGCGCTTGGGCGGCGCGAATCGCCTGCTCCTCACGCTCGGCGACGACACCGACGAAGTCGCGGATCACCACCACCGCGATCACTCCGGGGAGATGGGCGATGGAGTCATGGTCCACCGCCAGCAAGCTGTTGCCGACAAAGTCGCCGCTGTCGTGGCCGGCGTAGGGTGGGCGGATCACCCGGCCATGGAGCATGTCGGGCAGGCGCATGTCGTGGACGTAGGTCAGCTCGCCAGTGGCTTTGCCAGGGATGTCTACCCGCGCCGCACTGCGACCGACCAGGCGATAGTCGTCGACCGCCTTGAGCGGCGCATCCTCGGCAATCGGTAGTTGCTGGTTGTCGCCCTGAACCAGCTCGGCAAAACGCAGGCTACGGCCGTCGCTGCTGATCACTGCGCCCTCCTCCATGCGCAGCGCATCTGGCGCACAGCCCAAGCGCTGGGCAGCCTGTTGCAGGAGGAAGCGCCGCGCCGTGGCCGCGGCCTTGCGCAGCGGCACGGCGGAAATCTGCAAGGTGGCGCTGGCGATGGTCGCGCCCTGGTTGGGAGCGCGCTCGGTGTCGCCCAGTACCATGTGCACCTGATCCATGCGCAGGTCGAGCTCTTCGGCAACGATTTGCGCCAGCGAGGTGCGAATGCCAGTGCCCAGGTCGACGTGGCCGTTGAAGGCGTAGACCATGCCGTCGTCACTGACCGCAAGAAACAGCGCCAGCTCGCGCGCCTTGAGCGTGGGCGTCACGCCCTTGGCCACCGGCCCGGAGGGCGGCGTGATCTGGTCGACGATCAGCAATACGTTGCTTTTGCCCAGCAGTTGCTCGCGGCTGGGAACGTGTTGTGAGTGGTTCATGTTCAGCTCCGGATCTCAGGCCAGGCGGCCGGCAGCGCGGCGCACGGCGCGCAGGATTTCGACGTGGGTGCCGCAACGGCAGAGGTTGCCGGACAGCTCGTTGCGGATCTGCTCGTCGCTGGCATCGGGGATGCGGTCAAGCAGGGCCTTGGCGGTCATGATCATGCCGTTCATGCAGTAGCCGCATTGGGCCGCCTGTTCATCGATGAACGCCTGCTGTACCGGATGCGGCGCGGCCTTGCTGCCCAGCCCTTCGAGGGTGGTGATGTCGCGGTTGGCGGAGCCGGACAGCGGGATCACGCAAGAGCGTGCGGCGACGCCATCGATGATCACCGTGCAGGCTCCGCATTCGCCTAGGCCGCAGCCGTACTTGGGGCCGTTCAGGCACAGGTCGTTGCGCAGGATCAGCAGCAAGGGGGTGTCGGCCATGGCGTTGACTTCGACGGGCTGACCGTTGATTCGCAGGGAGATGGTTGTTTGCATTGTTGGCTCATCTCTGGTGGTTGCATGCCGTTCAGGGCGAGTACCTGGGCGCTACCAAACAACTCAAATGGCGCGCTTGTTTAGGTAAGTACTCACTACATGAAATGATCAGGCAAGAAGCAGGCCAGGGATGATTCTGGGGGTTGGGGGTTGGGTTGCGAGATTATCCATTTGATGTAGCGCCGCCACTGGCCCCTTCCGCCTTTACGGCGGCTTACTTTTCTCTTGGGAAAAGTAAGCAAAACCGCTCGCTCCTACATACGGCCCTACGCTGCGCTTCGGGTCC